>Ga0180893_116_pt1 | contig 41911 bp, 47 predicted proteins | sample Deesub1362A_J573_FD_124286 | JGI IMG/M metagenome (GOLD analysis project Ga0180893, IMG submission 124286) | Nitrospirae bacterium JdFR-81 | reverse complement strand
ATCAGTCTTATTGACTTGCTTTCTTGTAGACACTACAATATCTCCAGGGCGAGAGAACCTGACTTACAACACTCTCTATTTTAAGCGGACAGTAGTGATTTAATATCTCAAATCCTCCAAAGCCATTTCTGCTTCTTGAACCAAGTCCACCAAAGAGACTGAATATAAACATTGTTTTTAAAATTTCTTCAGTGTAAGTATGATCAAATATATTAATAATTATGTTAAATCTATATCCAGGCGGGATATATTCTTTTATAAAAATATTGCCTTTTCCTTTCTTATATTCAAAGGTTCCATAAGCCAAGTACTCAAGAATATTTATAGGAAACTCTCGTCCTTGACTTTCACTTTTAACAATGATCTGATGGATTTTCTTATTTGGAAATTTTTCTCTTGAAGCTTTCATTTTAGTTGGTAAAAGTACTCTTATAGCAAATTTACCGCTCTCCATAGTACTACCAAAAATTTTGTTCTCTTTTATTTTTAACTTTTCAATATCTCTTTCTGCCTCTGTTACCCTCCACCAAAAACGCAACAATCCTTTTATACTCGGAGCACGTAACTCTGCCTTATTTTGATCAGCGCCTGCCAAAAATGTTGGTGTGACTGTTTCAATTTCAAATTTAAAGATCTTACCCATCTACCCCTCCATCATGCAACAATGCCCCAAGGACTACTGTCTGGTATTCTCTTTGATTAAACTCACTCATTTACTCCTCCCCAGAACTCCTCCTTTCCTCACAGGTGAAGAGAGTATGTTCTACATGGTTTAATGACAAATGTTTGATATTTTTGTACAATAATGTACATATAGTACAATTTATTGTAAAGAGGTTATCATGAAAACTGTACTCTCTATAACTGAAGCGAGAAGAAGATTGCCAAGGATAATAAAATCCCTCAAGGATTCTCCTGATGCCGTTTATCAGATAACAGTTCATAATGAGGTCGTTGCTGAGATAAGGAGTCCTGCTATTATAAAGCCAGGAGAGGCAGCTTCTAAATTGATTGAACTTAGAAAGAAAATGCAAAGGAAAAGAAAAGGTTACAAAATATCTGTATCTGAAAATATTAAGAAACATCTTTATGTAGCTGAGGGAGAGGATTGAACTTTCCTGGTAATAAAGCCTTCTGTGATACATCATTCTTCTTTGCCTCCCTTTGTCCAGAGGATATTAATTTTGAAGAGGCCGGGATATTGCTGGAGTACTGTCAGAGCAATAATATTATGCTTTATACTACCTGGGATATTATAAGTGAGACTGTTACACTTCTTAGATACAGGATAAACTATAATATTGCTGTTAGATTTCTGGAGACAGTGAAACCAAGTCTTTATATTGTCCGATATGAAGACTCTGTAAGGACTGCTGCTGAGGAGATTTTTAAAAAACTCTCTAAAGATAAAAAACTGTCCTTTTGTGATGCTATCTCTTATATAGTTATTACTCATCTGCTCGACAATATTCCATGCCTTACTTTTGACAGAGACTTTAGAAGCCTCGGTCTGACCGTATATCCATAGGCTATTGTATTTTAGACCCATCATTACTCTATCCTTATCTTACTCTTCTCCACCCTTACTCCATATCTGCTTCCTGCGTATTTTTTCATGGATGTAATTATATAGTATGGATGCAGTGTTTCGTCCTGTAGTTGTTCTTTAATTGCCTTGTTGATCTTACTTATATTCTGTCTGATAAGATTTTGTTCGAGGCCATCTTTGTGTTTTGCAAGCAGTTCTTCTGCTTTCATGGGTTTTGAATATATCTGCTCATAATCCTCTGCCATCTCTTCAAGTGCGGGTCTGGTTGAAAAATCAACAATTGTCGCAAAGCAATCTGTACACTCAAAACAGTATTCTCTTGCAGGGTGTTTACAGTGTTGGGTTTTTTGCCTGAGATATGCTGTATAGAGCATGAGTTGGAAAGGAACCATCTCAATGAGATTGCCTCCAATGTAAATTGTCCTTTCTGGAAGATTCACCCTGATCTGTGGTTGTATGGTGGCTATATCGATTTCTCTCTGTCCCTCTCTAACCAGTTCGCTAAAATCCTTTCCGTGTATGGAGATCTTGTCCCTCAGTCTTATAAATGGTAATTCTGCAAGGTGTATCTCTGCATCTCTGGTATTTAGTGTCCTGCCGTTTTTCTTGAGTATCTTACTCTTCTTTGGTTTATAAAAGAACTCCGGGTTTGATTCAAACTCAGGAGTAACAAGTACATGGTAGAGTCTGTCCCAGGGTCTGCCAAAGAGTTGGAGTGCTGAGCCAAGATAGAAACTCATGGTCTTTCTGCCACCTGCAAGTGAGCAGTGGAGTCTTGAATGCATATTCCTGGTCTTTTCACGAATAAAGTCTGTTATAAGATTACCCACAGCCTCATTTTCTTCCTCATCTCTGATGTCCTGAAGATGGTTGCCATCTCTGTCCTTAACAATTATGAATGATTCTTTACTGATCGGGATTTGGGGGATAGCATATTCTTTTTGTAAAGATTTAAGAACCTCTCTCTTTATCAGATGTTCATAGATATGGTTTCTGCCTGTAGTGGTGGTAATTATGTATATTTCATCGGGATGTATTGGTGGCCTTTTCATGGCAAGTGCATAGATTGTCTCTGTGATGATCTGTGGAGTAGAGCCTGCCACAAAGATGAAGACCTCTTTATATTTTCCCTTTTTCATGGGAAAAATATACCACCTCACAAAAATTTATTAAAACAAAAAAATATTTTAGAAATATTTCTTCTACAATTCTCCTTTTTCCATCTTTTCCCTTATCTTCTTTGCCCTTTGTGGCATTGCTTTATAGAAGAACTCCATTTGTGCTTCAAGCCATAGAAGCTTATATTTAACAGGCAGCTTCCTGTAAGCGTCAATCTCCTCCAATGTCTTATAATATGAAAGTGGCTTTTTAACAGGCTTATTACTCATTGTTCCCACTGCTTCATGATTTTTCTGAGGTAAAAAATATCCGCCCTATCTTGTGGTCTGTTAGATTTTTTCTTCATGTTTATCAACTCATCTACTGGCACAAGAGGTATATATGTGTTCTCGAATTGGATTTTCTTTCTTTTCTTATATACCTCATCAAAATCAAATGGTTCATTAGTAAAGACATCAAGAATAAAAAAGGGATGCTGGGGATCATAAAAACTGAAAACTTTCATGCCTTTCTTCTCTATCCATCCCTTCCTTTTTTCTGGATCAATAAAATCTTCAAGTCTGACTGGAGTCTTTGGTTTTAAACCAATCTCTTTGATGACACCAATAAATTTTAGTATATTTTTTCTGTCAAGTTTTAAAATAATATCTACATCAGCAGTAGATCTTTCAATCCCGTAAAGATTAACTGCCACCCCACCACCAACAAGATATTTAACAGATTTTTTGTTTAAAGCAACAAAAAGTCTTTTAAAAAGTTTCATTCTTTTATTTTAAAGGATAGTTATAAAATTTAAACTTATTTCTAACAAAAAATCTCATATTTACCGAGTCCGAACGCTGTTGCCCTGCCAACATGGACGACTTCTCCGGCCTTAAGCAATGGCATGAATGGTCTGATATTACCTGNAAATTTTACAGAGCCGACAAATCCACCAAGTTTCATGCGCATCTTTTTTCTAAATGAATACCTCTCCCAGTCATGCCACACAAGGTCTCTTTCTACCACCCTTACTTTTGATGCCTCAGCGATTATCCTTTTGAAGTCAATGCCATCAGGGTCTCCAGAACAATGGAAATAACTCAAAAGCGCAATCCTCCTCAGAAGATTCCTTATCAGGATATGAAACTCCAGATCTATTGTAAGGTGTCCATTGAATACTATTCTTGTGGGTGTAATAAACCTGATGAGTATCTCTTCATTGGGGTTATCCATTTGATCATAATCAAATGAGATAGTTATGGAAGATTGTTCAGTTACTTTTTTTATACTTCCATCTGAATTATAAATCCGTTCATTCTCTGCCCATACTTCTTTTAACTTGTATTTACCCCTTTGCCTGCCTATTCCAATCTTGCCCAGTTCATCAAATGTGTATATAAAATATGGCAGATAATCTATTGCCCTGCCTATGAGTATGAGGTTAAAGACAATGTCNTCTTTGCTGTTGTACACTGTCTTTTCTTCAAGGGGAGGTTCGATGACAAACGGATGTGGAGCAGAGGGATATTTTTTCATGTACTTTGTATCAGAGGGAGGAATTGTCTCAAATACATATGCATATATGCACTTCTCTTTCAGGATGCAGTCGTGGCANTCATTCTTTTTCAGGGCACAGACCACCTTCCTGAAGACATTGCCAAATCCACCCCTTATGGTGGAGCCCTTAAAGAGGGGAAGGTGCAGNGGTTCGGATGGGACGATGGTAAAACCGAATATTTCGTATATTATCTCCATCGTACACCCTCTGTGAGGGTGGGTGTTATCCCTTTAAGTTCTCNGCCTTCTTCTCAACANTCCTTGCCATCCTCCTCCTGTATGCCCTGAGCCTCTTTGAGAGGTTTCTGTCTCCAAGCGCCAGTATCGCGATAGCAAATAACGCNGCATTCTTTGCACCTGCCTTCCCNATGGCCATTGTTGCCACAGGCACCCCNGGAGGCATCTGGACTGTTGAATAAAGGGCATCAACACCTTTCAGAGGAGAGGAGTCGATCGGGACCCCTATCACAGGTAATGTGGTATGAGATGCTATAACACCTGCCAGATGGGCGGCACTGCCTGCTCCTGCAATGATGACCTCGATGCCCCTGTCTTCAGCCCCTTTTGCAAGTCTCATGGTCCTCTCAGGGCTTCTATGGGCAGAGGAGATGGTGATCTCATAAGGTATGCCAAATTCCTTAAGGAGGTTTGCAGACTCCTGCATCACCGGTATATCAGAGTCGCTCCCCATGATTATTAATACCTTTGGTTTCATGATCTTATTCTCCTTTAACTACCCTCTCTTAATTGCCTTATCAGCTATATCCTTTCTGTAATGCATCCCTTCAAAGCGTATCTTCTTTATTGCCTTATAGGCATTCTCCTTTGCGGCTTTTATGTCCCTGCCAAGGGCGGTAACACCAAGCACCCTGCCACCTGATGTTATGAAGTTGCCATCATTATCGATATCTGTTCCTGCATGAAAGACCACTATGTCGTCCCTGTCCTTAAGGGCTTCGAGACCCTTGATGAGCTTGCCCTTTTCATACTTCCCTGGATAGCCACTGGATGCGAGCACCACACATACAGAGGCATCCCGTCTCCATCTGAGCTTTATCTCCCTGAGCCTCCCTTCGGCGGTTGCCTTGAGGGCATCGAAGAGGTCTGTGTTGAGCCTCATAAGCACAGGCTGTGCCTCGGGGTCACCAAACCTGCAATTGAACTCAAGGACATAGGGTCTGCCATCACATATCATGAGACCGAGATAGAGCACCCCCCTGTAGTTTATCCTCTCCCTTTTGAGACCCTTCATTAAAGGGTTTATTATGGAGTCCATTATCCTCGTCTTCACCCTTCTTGAGATGACAGGTGCAGGGCTGTATGCACCCATACCGCCTGTGTTCGGGCCCTGGTCATTATCAAAGACCCTCTTATGATCCTGTGAGGATGCGAGGGGCAGGACGGTCTTGCCATCAATGAGGACCATGAATGAGGCCTCTTCACCCTTCAGGCATTGCTCTACAACGACCCTTTCACCTGCATCACCGAATACCCTGTCCTTCATTATCATCCTCAACGCCTTGATGGCGTCATCCATGTTCTCTGCAACCACCACTCCTTTGCCTGCAGCGAGGCCATCTGCCTTTATGACGATCGGTGCCCCCTTCAGCCTTATGTATTCTTCTGCATGGAGGTAGGAGGTAAAGGTCTTGTATTCAGCGGTTGGTATGCCATACTTGAGCATGAAGTCCTTTGCAAAGACCTTACTCCCTTCAAGCCTTGCGGCCGATGAGTCAGGCCCGAATATCCTCCTCCCCTCTTTAACAAAGGCATCGACAATGCCCTTTGTGAGGGGTGCCTCTGGCCCAACCACTGTCAGGTCTATGCCCTCGTATTTGGCAAAATTAAGCAGGCCTTCTATATCCTCTGCATTTATCTCCACGCACTCCGCTGTCTCTGCTATGCCAGCATTCCCAGGGGCGCAGAATATCTTGTCGACCCTTGAGCTCTGGCTCAGTTTCCACACAAGGGCGTGTTCCCTTCCTCCACTGCCGACTACAAGAACCTTCATTTGTCCTCCAGCTTGATGTTAATGTCTGAAGTGTCTCATCCCTGTAAAGACCATGGCCATATTATACTCATCTGCGGCCTTGATGACCTCCTCATCCTTTATAGAGCCACCTGGCTGGATGACGGCCGTAACCCCTGCCTTTGCAATGACATCGATTCCGTCCCTTGCAGGGAAGAAGGCATCAGATGCAACAACCGAGCCTTCAAGGCTCTTGAGAGCCTTCATTGCACCTAATTTTGCAGCATCCACCCTGCTGGTCTGGCCAACACCTATGCCAAGGGCCTGATCCTTTGATGTATAGACAATGGCGTTTGATTTTACATGTTTGCATACCTTCCACGCAAACTTGAGGGCGGCAAGTTCATCATCAGTGGGCCTCCTCTTTGTTACCACCCTGAGGGATTCAAAATCCTCTATCATACCCATATCCTTCTCCTGCACAAGCACACCACCCTGAACCTTTCTCATCTCAAGGCCTGATGGGGATATCGTGACATCCAGCTCAAGGAGCCTGATATTGGGCTTCTTGCTGAGTATCTTCAGTGCCTCTGCATCAAAGGATGGTGCGATGATTATCTCTACGAACAGCTTTATTATCTCCTCCGCCGTGGGGGGATCGAGCGGCCTGTTCAGGGCTATAACACCACCAAAGGCCGAGACAGGATCTGTCTCCAGCGCCTTTATGTAGGCAGACCTGATCGTATCCCCTATTGCAACACCACAGGGGTTGTTGTGCTTGACGATGACCGCTGCAGGTTCATCAAACTCCCTTACAAGGTCGATCGCAGCAGAGGAATCAAGGTAATTATTGTATGACATCTCCTTGCCCTGCAGGATCTTTGCATCAACAAGGCTGAGGCCCGTGTAGAGAGAATCCCTGTAGATAGCCGCCTTCTGGTGAGGGTTCTCCCCGTAACGGAGCTCATTGACCTTGGACAGGGTGAGATTGAGTGTAACAGGGAATGTCTCCTGCTGTTTTGCCTGTCTATTGAGGTATTCTGATATGAGCGTATCGTATCTTGCTGTATGGGAGAACACCTTTCTTGCGAGATTGAATTTTGTATCTATTGATAGCTCACCGTTGTTTGTCTTCAGCTCGTTTAATATCATGGGATAATCAGACGGATCAACGATAACCGCCACATCCCTGAAGTTCTTTGCAGCAGACCTGAGCATCGTTGGGCCTCCGATGTCTATATTCTCTATGGCCTCGTCAAAACTGACATCAGGCCTTGAGACGGTCTGCTCAAAGGGATAGAGATTTACCACAACCATATCTATTGACTCTATATTGTTGGCCTCTATCTCCTTCCTGTCCTGCTCGCTGTCCCTCCTCCACAGGAGGCCACCGTGTATCTTTGGATGTAGCGTCTTGAGCCTACCGCCAAGGAGCTCAGGGAAGCCCGTGTAGTCTGATACATCCCTCACCTCTATGCCGGCCTCCTTTAGCCTCTTTGCGGTACCTCCTGTTGAGATGATTTCGATACCGAGTGACCTCAGCCCCTGGGCAAAATCGACTATGCCCTCCTTGTCTGAAACGCTTATTAACGCCCTCTGAATCCTTGCCATCCTGCCTCCTTTTTATTAAAAATTGTCATTGGTCATTAGGTGAAATTCCATCTGCAATCCACGGTCATAAATAGCCTTTCTCCTTAAGGCTTATATATGTGTTATCTGATATTATCACATGGTCAAGGACATTTATGCCCACGATCCTGCCTGCCTCGACGAGACGCTCTGTTATGGCAAGGTCGTCCCTGCTTGGTGAGGGATCGCCACTTGGATGGTTATGGACGAACAGGACAGATGCAGCGGCCTCCTTTATTGCGTATCTGAAGACCTCCCTTGGATGAACAGGTGATGACGTCAATGTGCCATCAGAGACCTGCATATCCTTGAACAGTCTGTTCTTGCTGTCAAGCATGGCACATATAAACCGCTCCTTCTTAAGACCAAAGAGTCTCGGTCTATAATACTCGAACACATCAGAGCTGTTTCTGAATATACATCTGGATGACATATCCTGGTCAGACCGTAGGAGTCTTCTGCCAAGTTCAAACGCTGCCTTGACCTGTGCAACCTTCGCCCTGCCCATCCCCTTGATCTCAAGGAATTCAGCAGGTGTGGCATCCTCTATATCCTTGAGCCCCTTGAACCGCATCGTTATCTCCCTTGCAAGCTCAATAGCGCTCTTCTCACGATTGCCTGTCCTGAGGATTATGGCAAGGAGTTCTGCCGTGCTCAGGGTGTGGGCACCAAACCTCAGCAGCCTCTCCCTTGGCCTCTCATCCTCTGGCCATTGTTTTATGCTCCTGTAACCCATGGTGAGTAACAGGATACAAGATTCTATAGGGATGATTCAAGGACTATCCGTCCTCTCCAAGCACCTGCTTCTGTATGGATATGATCTGCCTTATACCTGATCTGGCAAGCTCAAGCATCACCTCAAGCCGTTCCATATCAAATGGCGTTGTCTCAGCAGTGCCCTGAATCTCTATGAACCTTCCAGAGTCGGTCATCACTATGTTCATATCAACCTCTGCAGTCGAATCCTCAAGATATGTGAGGTCAAGCCTGGGCTCACCCTCCACAATACCAACACTTATGGCTGCGACATACTCCCGTATAGGGTCCTGTTCTATTATCTTGTGCTCGAGGGCATATCTGATGGCAGACTTGAGGGCAACAAACGCACCTGTTATTGACAGGGTCCTTGTCCCGCCATCTGCCTGTATAACATCGCAATCAAGCCATATGGTCCTTTCACCAAGGAGATCAAGATCAACAACGGCCCTCATCGCCCTCCCGATGAGCCTCTGTATCTCATGGGTCCTGCCACCGATCCTGCCACTCGTGGACTCCCTCACTGTCCTTGTAGAGGTGGACCTTGGAAGCATCGAATATTCTGCGGTGATCCACCCCTTGCCCGTATCCTTGAGAAACGGGGGCACCTTCTCCTCGATCGAGGCGGTGCATATGATCCTCGTGTCACCTGCCTCTATCAGGACAGAGCCTTCGGCTGTCTTCAGGAAGTCCTTTGTTATCCTTATCTGTCTCAGCTCATCAGGTCCTCTTCCATCAGGTCTCAATTTATTCACCTCCAAGCACTATCTTGGATACACTCGTCAGCTCATGGCCAAGAAACCTCCTGCCCATCTCCCTGAACTTCTCAGGTGCATCGGTTACAAAGAACCTCCTTGATGGCTGACCTCCTGATCTGTTCAGCATATCATTGGCCTCGAGCACCTTCTTTACCTCCCTTGCCGTCTCTATGGCAGAGTCTATAAGCCCTGCCTCCACCGTCTCTGCTATCACATGCTTTATAATGGGATAATGGGTGCATCCAAGCACAAGGGTATCAAAGTTATCGTATTTTAATGGTGAGAGGTATCTTTCTGCAACAAGCCTTATCACCTCTCCATCTATCCAGCCCTCCTCAATAAGCGGGACGAACAGGGGACATGCGATGCCCCTGACCTCCACAGAGCCGTTGATCGCCTTTATGGCCTGCTCATATGCGTTGCTCCTGATCGTTGTCTCTGTCCCTATGACCGCTATCCTTCCGTTCTTTGTCTTTGCAACCGCTGCCCTTGCCCCTGGCTCTATCACACCGATAACCGGCACATCGAGGCTCTGTCTTAAATGCTGGAGGCTTACAGAGGACGAGGTGTTACATGCTATGACAAGCAGTTTGATGCCCTCGGAGATCAGGAACCTGGCGTTCTCCCTGGAGTATCTCAATACAGTCTCAGGTGACCTTATACCATAGGGGACCCTTGCGGTGTCTCCAAGATATATGATGGATTCCCGAGGGAGGGCCTTCATTATCTCCTTGACGACGGTGAGTCCACCCACGCCTGAATCGAATATCCCTATGGGGCGTTCCTTACTTGAAGGGCTCAAACATTTCCTCCTATCGGTCTTGAGATGTCTATATGGCCACCTATGCTATCAGCCTCTTTCCCTTCTATCAATAGCCTTATGGCTCTTATATTCTTAACAGAGTTTTTAATGCGCAGATAGAGCCCAACGACGAGGTCATATTCCTGCCTGAGGTCTCCACTGAAGTTTTTTATTATCTCGTCACCAAGGTCGATATAGACGATGCCCTGTCTGTCTATATAAAGGTCAAGCAGCCTCACCCCGTATGGCCTCAGATACTCCCTTATCACATCCTCGATTATGACAACCGTGGCTGTCCTCTTAACACCTGCCCTATACAGTGGTTCGGTGTTGTATAGCCTTGATTGATACGACTCGGCCTTTTCAGACCTGTCAGTGCCTTCATGGAGGGAGCGGACTGTGGAGGGGGTCTTAAAGGCGAATATGGGTTTGAAATATATGTAACTTATGCCTGCAGAGATCACAAAGAGGAGCATACAGAGGGTGAGGAAAAGGGGCGTGAGCAGCCTTCTCCTCCTTCTCTTTCTTCTGCCGAGGTCACCCTTAACCTGACGAGTCTTCTTCATAGATATAAAGTCCTTTATAAATCGTGTGTGCAATCTGGGCCTTGAATCCTTCTGTATAATTGACATCCTTAAATGAGGGAAGCTCTATGATCACGGCTGCGGCCTCGACCCTTGAAAGCATGGTGTACGGAAGAGGCTCTATCTTCACCATCTCCTCTCCAAACTCAGAGGCTATGGCCTTTTTGATAGCCCTGGCAAGGATGGATGTCTTGCCAAGATAATCCACCTGTCCCCTGTGAACCAGATATCCCCTTATGAACTCAGGGATAGACTCTGTAAGCACAGGGGTGTATATAACCACATTCTCATGGCTGCCTACATGGAGGCTGATAAAGACATCAGTCTTACCTGAGTTCGCAAGCCTCACCCTTTCACCCAAGGGCAGATAGAGGTCGCTCTGTCTTGTGAGTGTAGCCTTTGTGTTTCCCCTGCCGATGAGCACAGCAAGCCTCTTTGCAATGTCAAGGACTACGCTCTTCTCACTATATCGACCCATTAAAATCCCGTATTCATATCCACCATGGCCAGGATCGATCACGACAGACTCTACCCTGAGCGGTGGTCTCCTTGTCTTCTTCACCACACCCTCAAGGTATACATCTATCACCAGCCTATCTGGCCTCCTGAGTGTAAAGACCTTGAGTCCCCTGAAGTTTCCAGGAGAGAAGAGGATCGCATTAAAGCCAACCTTCCTGTAGGAGATGCTGATCTCTCCCTCTGGCTCAACCGATATCTCCCTGTCAGGGAAGGTGACAAGGATGTCCTTTGCCTTCTGATTCACTATGGCCTTCTCTATGAGTGACCTTCTGCCCTCAAGCACAATCCTGAGGAAGTCCCTGTGATAGCCGACCCTCAACCTCAATGGCTGGCTTATACCATAAACATAAAGTGAGTGGGTTGAGAGTAAAATAAAGGCGATCAGACAGGCTATCCTCTTCATAATGAAGATATTAGCATTTCCTGCGGTCTATATGCCACAACACCTGAGGGATTTACAATCTCCCCTTTGTTGAGGGTATGCCCGTCTTCTTTGGGTGGATGGAGACGGCATTCTGGAGGGCCCTTCCAAAACCCTTGAATATAGATTCAAAGATGTGGTGTGGATCGCGTCCATGATGCAGGATCACATGCAGGTTCATGCCTGCATGGTTTGTAAGTGCTCTGAAGAAGTCCTCAAACAATGAGACGGCTATATCCTTTATCCTTGCACCACCCCTTGGTGTCCTGACCTTATATACCAGATAGGGCCTTCCACTCAGGTCTATGGCGATCTGTGCAAGACTCTCATCCATAGGGGTCAGGGATTCGCCGTATCGCCTTATGTGTTCTTTCTCTCCAAGGGCCTTCTTTATGGCCTCTCCAATCACGATACCGATGTCCTCAATGAGGTGGTGATAATCAACCTCTATATCCCCGCTTGCCTCCACCTCAAGGTCTATATGGGCGTGTCTTGACATCAGGCTCAACATGTGGTCCAGGAAAGGGATGGTGGTATTGATCCTGTAGTCCCCCTTGCCATCGAGGTTGATCTTCACCTTTACCCTTGTCTCCCTCGTCTTTCTCTCGATTGTGGCCTTCCTCTGCATTTATATCCTCCTCCCTGCCTTCTACCCTGATAACTCCTTCAGGGTATTTAAAAATATTGTATTCTCACGGGGGGTGCCAACGGTTACCCTGAGGCAACCATCGACAGCTCCCTTCATATTTCTTATCAATATACCCTTCTTGATCAGTCCGTTAAAAATGGCATCGACCCTTTCTGCCCTGAATAGTATGAAGTTCGCATCCGAAGGGTATGGGTGAATACCATCGATTTGCTGCATCTCTAAGAAGAGCCTCCTCCTCTCTGAGGTTATCATGTTTATATTCGATCTTACTGTCTCACTGTCCTTCATTATTGCCAGTGCCACTGCCTGTGAGATAGAGTTAAGATTGAACGGCAATCTCACCTTATTGACCTCCCTGATGATGTCCTCCTGTGCTATTATAAAACCGACCCTCAATGCTGCGAGTCCTATCTTGCTCAGGGTCCTCATTATGAGGACATTTCCATAATTCCTTATAAAATGCACAAGGCTTCCCTTCTTTGAGAATGGCTGGTATGCCTCATCAATGACTACAAGTGATGGGTGATGAGAGGTGTATTCAATAATCTCTAAAATCCTCTCTTGTGAAAAACAATTGCCTGTTGGGTTATTTGGAGAGCTGAGGAATATCAGTTTTGGCCTGTGTCTCCTTATTGCCGTAAGTATCCTGTCCACATCTATATCAAAGTCCCTGTCAAGTGGAACCTCTATCCTCTCTTCACCAAGTGCCTGAGCAATAACGCCATACATTGAAAATGTAGGGACAGGATACATCACAGGCCCACCAAAGGTGGTGATGAGGTAATATATCAATTCGTCAGAGCCATTGCCATGAAGGATATTATCAATCCTTACCTTCAGTGTCCTCGAAAGGGCTCCTCTTAACCGCCTTGCCTCAGGATCAGGATAGCGATTAAGCACCCTTAAGACCCTGTTAAATTCGGATCTTACACGGGGAGATAAAGTCAGGGGATAGGGGCTCTCGTTTGCATCAAGTTTTATATCACACGGGTAGGCCTTGACCTCATAGGGGTGGAGAGATCTGACGTTGTCCTTTACGAGCCTCTTTATATCTAACCTGCCCATGAAATTAATTTGAATTATAGCATAAACCATGGACATTATCGATTTTTGAGAACCCTTACTTATGGAGTCACGCAGGAGAGACACTCCCAGGAGGGTTCTCGGTATTTTTCGACACCGTTATACAAGGGGGAAGAGATTGAGGATGCCATGAAGGAATGAGATAGGGTGTCTGCACTTTAAATAACTATCCACCCGTCACTATAAGTACAAAACCTGTAAACATTAACGCCGTTCCGATGGTCCGCTCGCCTATCCGTTCTTCTCTGAACATGATATAGCCATAGAGTATGCTGAAGAAGAGGGACATCCTCTTTACCGAGATCATGTAGGCCACATTCGCAAGGCTCATTGCGATCATGTGGAATATGATCATCAGGGAGTAGGTCAGTCCGATGGGGATGAGAGACAGGATCTCTCCCTTTTTGATCAGGGCCTCTTCCCTGATCCTGCCAATGGCTATGGGCGTGAAGAATACAGTAACGAGGATGAAATAGAGGCTTCCAAAGAATATGGGAGAGGAGTGCTCTATTGCCATCTTACCGAGGGATGATGTGATGCTGAAGATGAACGAAACGATGATCATCATTACAGAGCCTCTCTCCCTGAATATAGCCCTTAAGGGCTCAAGGAGTGACCTCTGTGTCTTGTGGATATTGAGTATGTAACTGCCAAGGGCTATAAGCAGGATCCCCACCGCCCCCTGTATGCTAACCCTCTCCCCCACTATGAGATATGAGACCCCTATCAGGAACACGGGTGTGAGTGAAAGAAACGGCATGGTAAGTGTGAGGGGTGATGCCTTCAGCGCCTTTGTGTAAAGCACGATGGCTGTAATCTCAAGGGGCAGGGCAAGAAGGGTTGCGATCCAGAATGTCCTGTCAAGTTCGGGCATCTGGATGAAGAAAAGGCTTGTGATAAGCACAGGCAGTGCAGAGGCGAGCCTTATCCACGCTATGAAATACTCATCCCTTGACCTCAGGGCCCTCTTTGTAAGGGCGTCACTCGTGGCAAAAAAGAAGGCTGTAAGGAGGGCATAGAATATCCACATACTCAGGGCTCAAGGTGATGCGTGTATGTGATGGGCCTGTAATTCATGGAGATAGTCCTCATTTTTCCAGGCCGTATTCCTTGATCTTCGTGAGGAGGGTCTTATAGCTGACCTTGAGCACCTCTGCTGCCTTGGTCTTATTCCCGCCACAATCCTCAAGGGCCTTCTTTATCCTCTTTGACTCGGCCATCCTCAGGGCTGCCTTTGCCACCTCATCGAGTGTCCCATCAGCAGGGAAATCCATGGCTGGCTGTGCTACAGGGACGAGACTTATCTCCCTCTCGGTTATCATGTCACCATCACTCAGTATCATCGCCCTCTCTATGACATTCTCAAGCTCCCTCACATTGCCCTTCCATTCATAATTCATGAGCTTCTTCATTGCGCCTTCGGTGACACCCTTCTTCTGCATATTCATCTCGGCATTGTATTTGGATATAAAATGTTCAACAAGGAGCGGGATGTCCTCCTTCCTTTCCCTCAATGGGGGGATCACGATAGGGAAGACGCTCAGGCGATAATAAAGATCGTCCCTCATCCTGCCCTGTGCAACCAGTTCCTCAAGGTTCTTATTGCTCGCTGCTATGATCCTCACATCAACCTTTATCGGCTTTGTCCCACCAACCCTCTCTATCTCTGCCTCCTGGAGCGTTCGCAGGAGCTTTGACTGAAGTGCCATATCCATCTCTCCTATCTCGTCCAGGAAGACCGTGCCACTGGATGCGAGTTCGAACTTGCCAAGCTTCCTTTCATCAGCACCTGTAAAGGCTCCCTTCTCATGCCCGAACAGTTCTGACTCAAGCAGCTCCCTGGGGATGGCAGCGCAGTTTATAGGCACAAATGGGTTGTCCTTTCGTGGGCTCAGATGGTGTATGGCCCTTGCAAAAAGTTCCTTGCCAGTGCCTGACTCTCCAAGCAACAACACGGTTGTCCTGGCAGGCGCAACCCGCTGTATCTTGTCTGCGACCTCAAGCATCCCTGGACTCTTCCCTATAATGGTGGGCATGCCAACACGGTCGGTCAGCTTGTCCTTAAGAAGGATGTTCTCTGTTAACAGCCTCTGATTGCTGAGTGCCCTCTTGATGAGTAGCAGGAGGTGTTCTATGTCAAGGGGCTTTGTTATAAAATCATATGCCCCTAACTTCATGGCATTAACGGCATGATCCACAGTGGCGTATGCGGTCATCACTATCACTGGTACAAGAGGATTCTCCTCTCTTGATGCCTTCAGGACCTCGAGTCCGTCCTTCTTTGGAAGTTTCAGGTCAGTAAGCACCACATTAACCCGTGAGTCTTTTAACCTTTTTATTCCCTCTACCCCGTCCTTTGCAATAATAACCCCGTATCCTTCAAGCTCAAGCGTATGCCTGAGCATCTGGGCCATTGAGTCTTTGTCCTCTACAATAAGGATGGTCTCCATTTTCTCATTCACAAGGTCACCTTTGGTAGTCTGCAAACTATCCTTCTTAAGACAATCAAGCCCTCACAAATATGGCCACAACAGGATTGCTCTCATCCTTAATGAGGCCCGATTATTCTCTGTCCTGTTATAAAAGGGGAATCTTTTATCTCTGCTGTTGTGTATGGAAGACCTCAATGTTTATCCCTGACCTGTCAAGATAGCAGCACGTCTTTATGCCGAGAGCTTCTTCCTCAATAACTCATTTACGATCCTTGGATTGGCCTTGCCCTTTGTTGCCTTCATCACCTGACCGACAAAGAAGCCCAGTAGCTTCTGCTCCCCTGCCCTGAACCTTTCAACCTCCTTCGGATTGTTGTTGAGGATATCTTCAACTATCCTCTCGATTTCTTCTGTATCCGTTATCTGCAACAGGCCCTTCTCCTTCACAATAACCTCTGCCTCTCTGCCTGTCTGATACATCTCTTCAAAAACCGTCTTGGCGATCTTACCACTTATCACATCCCTGTCTATTAAACTCAGAAGACCTACAAGCTGTGCTGGCTTCACCTTACTGTCTTCTATTTGTATACCGTCCTTATTAAGCAGCCTCAGTAACTCCCCCATCATCCAGTTGGCCACGGTCTTGGGATGACCTCCAAGCCTTACGGCCTCTTCAAACCAATCTGCCATTGCCCTTTCCTCTGTAAGGAGCCTTGCATCATCTTCAGGAAGGTTATATTCCTTGATAAACCTCTCCATTCTGGCATCAGGAAGCTCCACTATCTGTGCCCTTATCTCATTGAGCCATCCTTCGTCTATCTCAACAGGCATGAGGTCAGGCTCGGGGAAATACCTGTAGTCATGTGCCTCTTCCTTTGAACGCATGGACTCAGTAATCCCCCTCTTTGCATCCCACAGCCTTGTCTCCTGTACGATCTTTTCTCCCTTGCTCAGTAGCCTGATCTGCCGATTTATCTCATACTCAAGTGCCTTCTCGATAAACTTAAATGAATTCATGTTCTTTATCTCTGTCTTGACCCCAAACCCTTCCTGCCCGGCAGGTCTCACAGAGACATTGGCATCACACCTGAGGGAACCCTGCTCCATATTGCCATCACACACACCAAGATAACGGAGGATCATCCTGAGCCTCCTCATAAATTCTGCTGCCTCCTGGGCGCTCCTTATGTCAGGTTCTGTTACTATCTCCATCAATGGCACACCTGCCCTGTTAAGGTCAACAAGGCTGTAGTCCCCACCTTCGTGTATATTCTTTCCTGCATCCTCCTCAAGGTGGATCCTGGTAAGCCTGATCTTTTTCCTCCTGCCATTAAGGGCTATCTCAAGATAGCCACCCCTGCACAGGGGCAGTTCATACTGGCTTATCTGGTAGCCCTTGGGGAGGTCGGGATAGAAATAGTTTTTTCTTGCAAACCTGCTGTATTGGGTTATCTCACAGTTTAAGGCAAGCCCTGTTTTAACCACATATTCTATGGCCCTCTTGTTTATGACAGGTAAAACCCCTGGCAGACCAACACACACAGGGCATGTCTGGGTGTTGGGCTCTGCACCAAACTTCGTTGGACACCCGCAGAACATCTTTGACTCCGTCAGTAGCTGTGCGTGTATCTCAAGCCCTATTACTGCCTCGTATTGCATCTTCCTCTGCTGTCTTTGGATTGTGTTAGCATCAGGTAATCTCTATGCCTGGTTTCAGTCTGTCAGCACCTGCTCATAAACCGTATCACCACTCTTCCCCTTTGCTATGATCTTCAGGCTCCTTGGGGACAGCTGTATAACCCCGATCGTCCCTGCAGGTGGGGGATTGTCCTGACTCCACAGAGGGACATCAAACCATGGAGAGAACTCATTCAGCGCAGAATTCCTGCCCTCCACATATGTCTCGGCAACATGATTGAATAACTCCCCGTTTGTCTTGTCATTGGCGTCTATCTTCCCGTCGAAGTTGGTGTCTACCTCTCTGAAATTCACATTATTTGAGAGTGAGGACTGTAGCCAGAATTCCAGTTCTGGCTTGGCACTCTCTGCCGTCCTTACTATGGATGATACCTTTGCTCTATCCCTCACGCCAAGGTAAAGAACGGTGGAGACAGCGGCAAGGACATTAATGATGGAGATTATTATTAGTAATTCTATAAGAGAGAATCCCAGATGTGGACGGATATTCTTCATTTTTTAAATACGCTCTATATCAATTATAAAAAACTATCTCAATAATAGAAAAGTAGATCCTTGAATGATCTCTATAAAACAGGCCTCCTCTTATGCCATTCTGTATCCTGTTCATAGGCATAGGCCACCTTTAGTATGTTCTCTTCGTCAAAGTGCCTCCCGATTATCTGTAGCCCTATAGGCAGGCCCTCACCTGAGAATCCGCATGGTATGGAGATGGCGGGCACCCCTGCAAGGTTCACCGGTATGGTGAATATATCAGATAGGTACATCTGGAGGGGATCTCTTGTCTTCTCACCTATCCTGAAGGCAGGGGTTGGGGTTGTGGGTGTGATGATGACATCCACTTCTTTAAAGGCGTTCTCAAAGTCCTGCCTTATGAGGGTCCTTACCTGCTGTGCCTTCCTGTAATACGCCTCATAGTATCCTGAAGACAGGGCATATGTGCCAAGGATTATCCTCCTTTTAACCTCTGCACCAAATCCATGGTGTCTCGTATTCATATACATCTCGATGAGATTCTCTCCATCCATCCGCAGGCCATACTTTACACCATCATACCTTGCAAGGTTGGACGAGGCCTCAGAGGTTGCCAGGATATAGTATGTTGCCACGGCATATTCTGTATGGGGTAACGAGATCTCCAGTGGCACAGCACCAAGGGACTCAAGCCTCTTTATAGCATCCCTTACGCCGTTTTCGACCTCCTTATCAACGCCCTCGATAAAGTACTCCCTGGGGATACCTATCTTCAGACCTTTTATATCCATACCAAGTGCTGATGTGAAGTCAGGCACAGACATCGCTACAGAGGTGGAATCATGATGGTCATGGCCGCCTATGATATTTAGAAGTATCGCCGCATCTTCAACACACTTTGTCAAAGGACCTATCTGATCGAGCGATGATGCAAAGGCCACAAGGCCATATCTTGAGACCCTGCCATAGGTTGGCTTAAGGCCCACAATACCGCAGAATGCAGCCGGCTGTCTTATGGAGCCTCCTGTATCAGAGCCGAGTGCAGCAATGCACTCATCCGCAGCAACCGCTGCGGCAGAGCCGCCACTTGAACCACCTGGAACCCTCTCTGTATCCCATGGGTTGCGGGTTATGAAGAAGGCAGAATTCTCGGTTGAAGAGCCCATGGCAAACTCATCAAGGTTTGTCTTGCCAGCGAGTATGTACCCCTGGACTGTAAGCCTTGATGTCACGGTGCTCTCATATGGCGGGATGAAATTCTCAAGTATCCTTGATGAACATGTCGTTCTTACACCCCTCGTGCATATATTATCCTTTACAGCAACGGGAATCCCATGAAGCTTACCTTCCATGGGTTTGTTTTCCAGTCCTCTGGCCCTGTTAAAGGCAGACTCCCTTTCAATCGTGACATACGCCTTTATCCTCTCCTCCACAGAGTCAATCCTCTGGAATACCGACTCAAGCAGTTCTAAGGGTGATATCTCCTTTTTGCTTATGAGTTCAATCGCCTCTCTTATGCCCAGTCTGTAGAGCTCCACCCAAATCTCCGTAGTGAGAGGTTATATGTAGAGGACATTTTACAATTTTAGCCACCTAACAGACAACCATGGAAGGCTTTTTAGACCCTGCTCAGGACGACAAAGAATATAAACCAGTAGATGAATACAAAGAGCGCAGGCAACAGGATGGTGAGATGTCTTGGTTTGGCAGAACCGATGAAACCATCCATGCGTGTCAGACCCTGCGATGGATACTCGAGCACTTCTTCCTTATCAGGACTTTCAAGGCGGTTGACCTTGCGGTCAAAAAAGACAGACTCATCAGTAAGCCAGTATTCCCCTGGCTTATTGATCTTTCTTTCCAGTGCCCTGGCCTGGAAATACCTCAGCTTGAGCTTGAGCTGTGCCCTCATGGAGGAGGCTATCCAGTAGGCATTGATGGAGACCCCTACGATTATACAGGAGAAGATGAGGGTGAGGTCTATATGGGTAAGCAGATAACCGACCCTGCCCGTATAGTGCGCAGTGAGTATGACGGTAAATATAAATATGACTATGTTCAGGGACAGAAAGACCAGTTCTGACCACTTCAGGCGGTCCTCCATGCGTGTGATTATCTCAATAAGAGTCAGATACTTCTTTGCCGTATCACTGTCAGGTTTGCGTACGACCTTTTCTTCCATATTCTTCATCCCCTTTTTATTCTGCAATTAAAAGTTGTTCATAGGCCGTCTGACCATTCTTCTCCTTTACAATAATCTTTAACCTCCTCTCAGTTAACTGTATCAACCCAATCGTCCCTGCAGGCGGAGGGTCGTCCTGACTCCATAGAGGGATATTGAACCAGGGGGACCTCTCTTTAAGTTTCGTATTTCTACCATGGGTATATATCTCTGCAACATGATTATATAGCTCTCCATTTGTCTTGTCGTTTTCATCTATCTTTCCATCAAAGTTTGTATCAACCTCCCTGAAGTTTGATTTATTGGATAGGGATGAATGAAGCCAGTGGTAAAGGTCTGATCTGGCAGTCTCTGCTGTGGCGAGCATGAATGACAGTCTTGCCTTATCCCTTGCTCCTATATAAGCAACAATTGCAACAGCAACGAGTATGTTTATAACTGAAACAACTATTAGGAGCTCCATAATAGAAAATCCCTTTTTTAACCGCAAGATTTTCACAACAAGAGTGTATCATAGTTAATAGCAAAAGACAACCAGAAACATATTTGTTGGATTTTGATGGTGGTTTAGTGATATACTACCACTTAATTTTTAAGGGTTCTTTTAAGGTGGCTATGAGATACAGGATAGGGATCGTAATCCTCCTGCTGACCTGCCTGATGCTTGATCTATCCGCTCTATGTGCAGAGGAGGCGCCTATAATAAAGGTGATCGAGCTCAGGGGCAACAGAAAGATAAGCCAGGAGACCATCTATGCGAATATACATAGCAGGGCAGGTGATCTCTTTTCTGATGAGAAGGTGAAAGAGGACATCAAGAGGCTATACGGCACGGGATACTTTGAGGATGTGAGGGTTGATGTGGAACCGTTTGAAGGGGGTCTGAAGTTGATATTTATATTTGAAGAAAGGCCAACCATCACAGGCATAGACCTTCAGGGCAACAGGGAGATCGAGACCGAGGAGCTGAAAGAGCAGTTAACCATAACCCCTGGGGGCATGGCAAATCCAGGACTTATCATGGATAATGCAAGAAGGCTGGTCTCTTACTATCAGTCCCAGGGATATTATCTTGCAGAGGTGATACCCATTATAAGGGAGGTGTCTCCAGGATCGGTGTTTCTGACATATAAGGTGGATGAGGGTGAGAAGGTGAAGGTGAGGAGGATAGGCATCCACGGTAATCATGCCCTCTCGGACAGGGAGATCAAGAAGGTGATGAAGACAAGGGAGTGGTGGATATTCTCGTTCTTGACAGGCTCTGGGGTCTACAGGGACGAGGTGGTCAGGAAGGATGTGGAGAGGATCAGGGCACTCTATCATAACCATGGGTATATAAAGGTTGAGATCTCGGAGCCAGTGGTTAGACTCAGCGAGGATAAGAGGAGCCTGTATATTGATATAACCGTGTCAGAGGGTCAGCAGTATAAATTGGGAAAGATCGGTATCGAGGGCAACAAGGTATTCTCACAGGATGAGCTCTTTGCATATATCAAGAGCAGGCCTGGTGCCGTCTTCAGCAGGAAGGGTTTGAGGGAGGACATAGACAGGATTATAGACCTCTATATGGAGAGGGGATATGCAAGGGCTGATATAGAGCCCCTGGTAAAGGTGAACGAGGAAGACCGGACCGTGGATGTCACACTCTCTATTACAGAGGGAGAGGTGTTCCGTATAGGGAGGATAGAGATAACAGGCAATACAAAGACGAGGGATAAGGTGATAAGGAGAGAGATGAGGCTTGATGAGGGCGACATATTTAACAGCAAGCTCCTCAGGAGGAGCTATCAGAGGATAAATAACCTTGATTATTTCGAGTCCGTCAGTATCACACCCGTCCCCCGTGTTGAGGAGAGGCTTATTGATCTGGATGTAAAGGTAAAGGAGAAGATGACAGGCATGCTGAGTATCGGGGGTGGATATAGTTCTATTGACAAGTTTATCTTCTTTGGTGAGGTGACACAGAGGAACCTCTTTGGCAGGGGGTTGAGGCTCAACCTCAAGGCCGAGCTCAGTTCTATAAGGACGGAATACAGGATCGCCCTCAGGGATCCGTGGTTTCTTGATAAACCCATCTCGGCATCATTCAGTATATATGATGAGTCATTTGAATACCCTGACTATGACAAGAGGGCAAGGGGTTTTGCCATCGGATTCGGTAAGGAGCTCTCAGAATATGTTAGAGGTAATATAAGGTATAATCTTGAAGAGGCAACTATAGGGGATATTGCCGAGGATGCCTCCTCACTTATAAAAGAGCAGGAGGGGACAAGGGTGACAAGCAGTATCAGCCCCTCTATATGGAGGGATACAAGGGACAGTTATATCGATCCTACCAGGGGGACAAGGCACGCACTTTACACAACCATTGCAGGCCTCGGAGGGGATAACTACTTTGTTAAAGGTGTCGTTGACTCGATATGGTACTTCCCCCTGATGTGGAATACGACATTCAGTATAAGGGGGAGGTTCGGATATGCGACAGGCTATGCAGGCAGGGAGCTTCCGCTTTATGAGAGGTTCTATGTCGGTGGGATCAATACCGTGAGGGGACTGGGGTTTGGAGAGGCAGGTCCAAGGAATGAAGAGGGAGAGAAGATAGGCGGGGATAGAGAGGTTATATTTAATCTTGAATATATATTCCCCCTTGCCCAGGAGATAAGGCTTAAGGCCCTGGTCTTCTTCGATGCCGGCAGGGCCTTTGACAGCAGTGAAGAGATCTCCATTACGGAGCTGAGGCCAACCGCTGGTTTTGGATTCAGGTGGGTATCCCCCTTCGGGCCCATCAGGCTTGAATGGGGGTATAATCTTGACAGGAAGGAGGATGAGGGCAGGAGTAAGATAGAGTTTTCAATAGGGACAATCTTTTAAATACAGGAGGTTTAAATGAGGAAGTTCTTTCTTGTAACATTAATAATATCGTTCCTTGCCCTGAATTCATATGCCCAGGAGTTGAAGTTCGGGTTCGTGGATCTGAACAGGGCATTGAACGAGTGTGACAGGGGTAAAGAGGCGATCAGGATCCTTGAGAATATGGTCAAGGAGAAGCAGGCGATAATCGATAAGAAGGGGGAGGAGATAAGAAGGCTTGAAGAGGAGCTCTCGAAACAATCGGCAGTGCTTAACCCAGAGAGCCTGAAGGAGAAACAGGAGAAGCTGGAAAGGCTCAAGAAGGAGTATAAAAGGATGGTGGAGGACTCCAATGAGGAGCTGGAGAAGAAGCGGAACGAATTCATGCGTGCCATACTCACTGACCTCAGGAATCTGATCAGGCAGATCGGAAAGGAGGAAGGGTATACCGCCATCTTTGAGAAGGCCGAGGGAGGCCCCCTGCTTTATGCACCCGAGGGGCTTGATATAACCGATGAACTCATCAAGAGGTTTAATGAGGCAGTGAAGGCCCAAGAAGAGAAGAAGTGAGGCTGAGGGAGATTGCAGAGATAGCAGGTGGCAGGATTATAGGAGACCCAGAGGTGGAGATAAAGGCTGCCTCCGGGATTGTGGATGCAGGGGAGGGGGATATAACATTCCTTGCTGACAGGAGGAAGAGGGGATATGCCTTTACCACAAAGGCCACGGCCATAATAGTAAAGGAGGAGATAGAGGGGCTATCAAAGTCCATGCTCATTGTTGATAACCCTGCCCTGACCTTTGCAAGGGTGCTCGATATTCTGCACTCTAAGCCATACACCCCCATTGGTGTGAGTGACAAGGCGATCATCGGGAAGGATGTAACCCTGGGCAGGGATGTGAGTGTCTATCCATTTGTATATATCGGTAGCAGGGCACGCATAGGAGACCGTGTCTCTATATTCCCGAATGCATATATAGGTGAGGATGTCAGTATAGGTGATGAGAGCATAATCTACCCGAATGTTACCATAAGGGAGAATGTCAGGATAGGCAAGAGGGTGATCGTGCATCCAGGTGCCGTTATAGGGGCAGACGGGTTTGGATATGTCCATGACAGCGGCAGACACCACAAGATACCGCAGGTGGGAACGGTGGTCATAGAGGATGATGTGGAGATAGGTGCCAATACAACGATCGACAGGGCGACGACAGGCGCAACGGTGATTGGTGCAGGGACAAAGATCGATAACCTCGTTCAGGTGGGCCATAATGTCAGGATAGGCAGAAACTGTATCATCGTTGCCCAGGTTGGTATAGGGGGTAGCAGCGAGATAGGTGATAATACCGTGCTCGGTGGACAGGTGGGTATAAGGGATCATGTGAGGGTGGGGAGGGGTGTTATGGGTGCTGCAAGGGCAGGTATTACCCACGATATCCCTGATGGTCAGATCGTCTCTGGTTTCCCTGCGATATCACACAGGGAATGGTTGAGGGCTCAGGCTATTTATTCAAAACTGCCCGAGTATATACGGCGACTCCAGAGGCTTGAGAGGCGACTGGGTGGATCAGACAAGGGGCATAAAAAATAGATGGATCAGGTAGAATTGATTTATAAGGAGGTTAGTAATGATTGATATTCAGGGAATACAGGATATCTTACCGCACAGATACCCATTCCTTCTCATTGACAGGATTATCGAGATTGAGCCAAAGGTGAAGGCAACCGGGATCAAGAACATAACGATCAATGAACCATTCTTTCAGGGGCACTTCCCTGAGTATCCCATTATGCCAGGTGTGTTGATCGTGGAGGCGATGGCACAGGTGGCAGGCATACTGGCCTTTCGTTCAGGGGCAAAGGGGAATATGGTTTACTTCATGAGTATAGAGAAGGCCAAGTTTCGCAAGCCCGTCCTGCCAGGTGACCAGTTGAGGCTTGAGATAAACGTGATCCAGCAGAGGGGCAATGTGTGGAGGTTTTCGGGCTCGGCCTTTGTCGGGGACAATCTCGTCTCAGAGGCTGAATTTACGGCCATGGTCTCTGAGAAGGAGCTGAAGAATGCCTAAGAAGGGGAGGATCCATCCAACAGCCCAGGTCTCAAAGGATGTCAGGCTCTCCGAGGGTGCCGAGATCGGGCCTTACTGTATCGTTGGCAAGGGTGTCAAGATAGGCAGGAATACACGCCTCATCTCCCATGTCGTTATAGAGAACACGGAGATAGGAGACAACTGCACCATATACCCCTTTACCGTCATAGGCCTTCCACCCCAGGATCTCAAATACAAGGGGGAGAAGACATCCGTAAGGATCGGGAATAACAATATAATCAGGGAATACACCACCATCCACAGGGCATCGGTGGGTGGAGACGGGGTGACAGAGATAGGGGACAACAACTTCCTTATGGCGTATGTTCATATCGCTCATGACTGTAAGATAGGGAGCTCAACCATAATGGCGAATGCAACGACCCTTGCAGGGCATGTTGAGGTGGAGGACTTTGTGGTGATAGGCGGACTCGTTGCCATACATCAGTTCACAAGGATCGGGGCGTATGCCATGGTGGGTGGCTTCAGTGGTGTTGTTCAGGATATCCCACCCTATACAACCGCATCTGGAAACAGGGCCAAGCTCTATGGCCTGAATACCGTGGGGTTGAAGAGGAATGGTTTTAAGGACTCTACTATCAAGGAACTGAAGCAGGCGTATCGTATACTCTTCAGGAGCAAGCTCACGCTGAAGGAGGCGATCGATATGGTGAGGAGAGAGGTGAAACAGTCAGAGGAGGTCAAGCACCTCATAGAGTTCATAGAGAAGAATAAGAGAGGTATATGTCGATAAAGAGGATCGGTCTTATATCAGGCTCTGGAGAGCTTCCCCATGTTATAGCACTTAAGGCCAGGAGGATGGGCCTGCATGTCACCGCCATTATCCTCTCCCCCTTGGATAATAAAAAACTCAGGAGTGTAGCTGACGAGGCCCACCGTATCCATATCGGGCACCTTGCAGGCCTGATCTCACTCCTCAGGGATTCTGGCATCGAGGATGTGGTCATGGCAGGGAAGGTGCCGAAGGATATGCTCTTCAGGGGTAACAACGGGATAAGCCCTGACCCACTGGCAAGGAGGCTTTTGGGTTCGCTCAAAGACCTTTCGGATGATACCATCATGAAGGCCCTGATAGGAGAACTTGAACAGAACGGGATAAGGGTTATGAAGACAACACTCTTCACAAATGAACTTATTACAGAGGAAGGGATATTGACACATCGGAGGCCTGAGAGGAGGGAGTGGATGGACATACGTTTTGGCTGGGATATAGCAAGGAAGATCGGGGGGCTCCAGATAGGACAGACCGTGGTTGTCAAGGACAGGGCGGTGGTGGCTATTGAGGCGATTGAGGGCACTGACCAGACAATAAAGAGGGGAGGCACTCTGGCAGGCGAGGGTGCGGTGGTGGTGAAGCTCAGCAGGCCTGGTCAGGACATGCGTTATGATGTGCCTGTGGTGGGGATGAAGACCCTTAATATGATGAAGAGGGTCAGGGCGTCTGCCCTTGCACTTGAGGCAAGAAGGTGTATCATCCTTGATAAGGACAGGTTTATAAAGAGGGCCGATGAAGAGGGTATAAGCGTTATCGGGATATCAAAGAGGATGGTAAGTCAGGATTGAAGATGATCAGGGTGGCTGTCATAGGCGTTGGTGCGATCGGCACCCATCATGCGAGGATACTCTCGGAGATGGAGGGTGTGAGGCTTGTGGGTGTGGTTGATATAAACCCTGAAAGGGCGTATGCTGCGGCCTCAAGATACGGCAGCAGGCCGTATCTCAACCATCTGGAGGTAATAGACTCTGTTGATGCGGTAAGTATTGCCGTGCCCACAACATCCCATTTCTCTATAGCGATGGACTTTATAAGGCATGGGAAGGACCTCTTTATAGAGAAGCCGATCACCTCAACACTGAATGAGGCCGAGACCCTCGTATCAGAGGCAGAGGCAAGGGGGCTTGTCCTGCAGGTAGGACACATAGAGAGGTTTAATGCAGGTGTTGAGCTGGTAAGCAGGCTGACCAAAGATCCCCAATTTATAGAGTCACATCGCCTTTCTCCCTTTTCAGGCAGGGGTGCGGATGTCGATGTTACCCTTGACCTCATGATCCATGATATCGATATCATCCTGAGCCTCGTTGACTCAGGGATCATAGATATAAGGGCGACAGGGGCGAATGTCCTTACAGACAGCATAGATGTTGCCCATGCATGGATAGAGTTTGAGGACGGATGTGTTGCAGAGGTATCCACGAGCAGGATAGCAGAGGACGTCTCAAGGAGGCTCAATATCTTCCAGCATAATACCCTGCTGAGCCTTGACTACCAGACACAGGAGGTTACGTGCCGGAGGAAGAGGGACGGGGTTATAAGTGTTGATGTTATAAGGCCTGAGAGAAAGGAACCCCTGAGGGAACAGCTTGTTTCATTTATAAGGTGTGTCAGGGAGAGGCAGAGACCGGTCGTCTCAGGCCAGGAGGCAAAGAAGGCCCTCGGTGTGGCACTGAGGATATCAGAGCTGATAAACCATGAAAACAGGGACGGATAGATACAACAGGATGCACATATCCATGCTTGACCTCACCCGTCAGTTCAGGGGCCTGAAGAGGGATATCAAGAAGGCCATTGAGCCGATCTTCAGGAGCGGCCGTTTTGTGCTCGGTGAGAATGTAGAGGCCCTTGAGAGGGAGATAGCAGACTACCACAATGTCCGATATGCCATCAGTGTTGCATCTGGCACAGATGCCCTCCACCTGAGCCTCAGGGCAGCAGGCGTGGGTGAGGATGATGAGGTCATAACCACGCCCTTCACATTTATTGCAACCGCTGAGGCCATCACATATGTCGGGGCAAGGCCTGTATTCGTGGATATAGACAGGCATACCCTCAATATGGACCCTTCAAAGATAGAGGGAAAGATAACAAGCAGGACAAAGGCGATCATTCCTGTGCATCTATTCGGCCAGCCTGTGGATATGGGGCCTGTGATGGAGATAGCACGGAGGCACGGGCTCAGGGTGATCGAGGACTGTGCCCAGGCATTCGGTGCAAGATACAGGGATATGGTGGTTGGGGGGATAGGTGATGCTGGTTGCTTCAGCTTTTACCCGAGTAAGAACCTTGGTGCCTATGGTGATGGGGGGATGATTATAACGAATGATAAGGAGATATACAGGGCCGTTAGATTGCTCAGGAACCACGGGGCCAATACAGACTATAAGCACAGATTTATCGGTTTCAATAGCAGGCTCGATGAAATCCAGGCAGCTGTCCTCAGGGTGAAGCTGAGGCACATCGACACATTTAACAGGAGGCGGCGCAGGATAGCACGGCTCTATACATCCATGCTTTCAGATGCTGTTGAGTGTCCTGTTGAATTGCCAGGAACCTATCATGTATACCATCAATACACCATAAAGACGGCAAGGAGGGCAAGGGTTATAAAGGCATTGAGGGAGAGGGGGATATCCTCTGTCATCTACTACCCTTTGCCCCTTCACCTCCAGGATGCATTCAGGTACCTGGGGTATAAAAGGGGTGACTTCCCTGAGAGTGAGAGGGCATCAAGGAGGGTCCTTTCACTGCCCATCTATCCTGAGCTCAGACCGGATGAGGTGAGGCTCATAGCCCGCACGATACTTGATGCGCTCTCGTCCCTGTAATCAGGAGGACATCTGATCACGGCTTGATGAATCCTCTTCCAGACCCATCCTGATTGAATAAACCTATAATTCATGATATGTTATCCTGTGTCAAAGAGGTTGATGATCAGCACAGGTGAGGCATCAGGCGAACTCTATGGGGTACTGCTGAGCAGGGAGATAAAGAGGCTGTGGCCTGATGTAGAGATATTCGGTATCGGTGGCTCAAGGATGAGGGCCGAGGGTATCAGTATGATCGCCGAGGGCTCAGGCATAATGGGTATCACAGAGGCAATAGGGCAGCTCATGGGGGCATTAAAGGGCTTCAGGAGGGCCTCAGATGCCCTGAGGAGGCTGAGGCCTGACCTCCTCGTGCTCATAGATTATCCTGACTTCAACCTCGCCCTTGCAAGGAGGGCCAAGAGGATGGGGATACCTGTCCTTTACTATGTCAGTCCCCAGGTATGGGCATGGCGTAAGGGCAGGATAAAGAGGATCGCATCAACTGTCGACAGGGTGGCATTGCTTCTGCCATTTGAGGTTGATTATTATAAAGATACAGGTGTACCCTTTGAGTTTGTCGGTCATCCTGTTGTTGAGACGATTGAGCCTGGTGGTTCACAGAGGGAGATGAAGGAAGAGATAGGGCTTGACCCTGAAAGGCCATTGATAACACTACTGCCAGGAAGCAGGCCTGTAGAAGTCAGAAGACACATACCCATCCTGAAGGAGGTTGCATCAATACTCCACAGACAGTGGCCACGATTCCAGATCGCCATACCTGTTACAGAGGACACAGGGCTGGACATGGAGATAGAGGATTATATAAGGATTATAAGGGGGAAGACCATAAAGGCCCTTGCCTGCTCTGAGGCCTCTGCAATAGCATCAGGCACTGCCACCCTTGAGGCAGCCCTCCTTGGTGTCCCAATGGTCGTCTTTTACAGGGTCTCATATATTACATATCTAATTGCGAGGCTCCTGGTGAGGGTTAGGTATATCAGTCTGGTCAACCTCATAGCAGGCAGGGGGGTGGTCAAGGAGCTCATACAGAGGGATGTGACACCCGAGAATATATTCTCGGAGCTGAAGGCCCTTATTGAGGATCATTCATACAGGGATCGTGTGCTCTCAGGCTTAAGGATGGTGAAGGAGGCCATGGAGGGCAAGAGGCCCTCAGAGAGGGTGGCATTAATGGCAGGGGAGATGGCAGGATGGACCAGTACAGACGCCTCCTGGGCTACATAAGACCCTACTGGTGGATAATAGTGATTGCGACCATCTTCAGTCTCTGCGCCTCAGCGGTGACAGGGGCGATGGCATGGTATATAAAGCCACTGATAGACGGCCTCAAGACGGACAAGAATATCATAAAGTTCTATCCACTCATATATATCGCCTTCTTCCTCTTCAAGGGGCTCTTCTCCTTTGCCCATTCATTCCTGATGCGTGTTGTTGGGGCAAAGGTGGTGAGGGATGTGAGGCAGGAGCTGTTCAATAAGATGATCCTCCTGCCGATGAGCTTCTATATAAAGAAGCCTTCCGGAGAGCTCATCTCCAGGGTCATAAACGACTCCAATGTCCTCCAGAGTATGCTTGGGTATTCAATAAAGGACATATTTGTTGAGGGCGCAACATTCATAGTCCTGCTTGTTGTTGCATTCGTGAGGAGGTGGGACCTCACCCTGCTCGCCCTGATTGTTCTGCCATTCTCCCTGTTTGTGATAGACAGGTTTGGTAGAAAGATGAAGATGATCTCCCAGAGGGCACAGGAGCAGATATCCGGCCTGATCGTGAGGTTGACAGAGAGCATATCAGGTATAAAGATGATAAAGGCGTTCATGAGGGAGGATCTGCACAGGGAGAGGTTTGAGAAGGAGAACAGAAACTACTACAGGATAGCCATCAAGGGTGCGAGGACTGCTGAGTATTCCAAGCTTGTCCATGAGATTATAGCAGGCATAGGGTTGACCATCATCATGTTCTATGGCTTCTCACTGATATACTATGAGAAGATGACCTTTGGTGAGTTCTTCTCCTTCTTTGGTGCGATAAGCCTTATGCTTACACCCATAAAGAGGATAGGCGGGGCAAACAACAGCCTCCAGCAGGCGAGGGCAGCGGCAGAGAGGATATTCTACCTCCTTGACCAGGAGGTTGAGGAGGACGGAAGGATCGAGCTCACCTCCTTTGAGAGGGAGATTGTATACAGCAATGTATCGTTTCACTATCCAGGGACAAAGAGGAAGGTGCTTGAGGATGTCAACTTCAGGGTGAAGAAGGGGGAGGTTATAGCCATAGTGGGCAGCAGTGGTGCGGGCAAGACCACACTCCTTGACATGCTCCCAAGGTTTTACAAACCCACCAAGGGGAAGATCACCATAGACGGTATCGATATAAACGACCTGACCCTTGAGTCATTGAGGAGGCATATCGGGATAGTCAGTCAGGATGTCATCCTCTTTAATGAGACGGTGAGGGATAATATAGCCTTTGGAGACCTGAACGCCTCTGAGAAGGATATAATAGAGGTGGCAAAGGCAGCCTATGCCCATGAATTCATAATGAATATGCCCAACGGATATGATACCGTCATCGGGGAGCGGGGGGTGAGGCTTTCAGGTGGTCAGAAACAGAGGATATCCATAGCAAGGGCGATACTCAAGAACCCCCCCATCCTGATCCTTGACGAGGCAACATCCTCACTCGATACAGCCTCTGAGCTGATCGTCCAGAAGGCACTGAACAACCTCATGAAGGGCAGGACGACCTTTGTGATCGCCCACAGACTGTCCACCGTCAGGATGGCAGACAGGATACTGGTTCTTGACAGGGCAAGGATCGTAGAGGCAGGGACACACGAGGAGCTCCTCAGGCATGGTGAGGTATACAGGAAACTCTATATGTCACAGTTCAGAAAGGATGCTTCTGCTCTATAACCTCCTCTCCACCATGGCGCTGCTCTTTTATCTGCCCGTCTTGGTAATGAAGGGCAGGTCTGGCAATGGTCTCAGGTATATAAAAGAGAGGCTCGGTATGGATAGTTACCAGAAGGCGGATATATGGGTCCATTCGGTGTCCCTTGGAGAGACGATGGCGATACTCCCGTTTTTGAAGAGACTGAAGGCAGAGTTTCCAGACAGGAGGATCGTCCTCTCGACCACCACCCATACAGGGCAGAGGCTTGCGATGGAGGGCTTTCAGGGGGCTGACAGGATCATGTATATGCCATGGGATTCATGGGCATGTATGAAGAGGGTCATAGACCTTATAAGTCCCGACCTCTTCATCACCGTTGAGACAGAATTATGGCCTGTGCTCTTTAACTCATTGAAGAAGAGGGGCTCAAGGATAATACTGCTGAATGGCAGGATATCAGAGAGGTCTTTCAAAGGATACATGAGGATAAGGCCATTCATGAAGAGGGTGCTTGCGAATGTTGATCACATCTATATGCAGACACCGCTTGATGCCAGGAGGATACTCGCCCTTGGTGCGGATGATGCCAGGGTGCGTGTAATGGGGAACCTGAAGTTTGACATACAGATAGATGGCCGTGAGACACCAGGGTGGATCCAGGCCCTGAGGAAGAGGATACTTCTTGCAGGGAGCACTCACAGGGGCGAGGATGAGCTGATACTGGATGCCTATCAGGTGATCAGGAGGAGGTTTGATGACGTCAGCCTTATACTTGCACCCAGGCACCCTGAGAGGTTCGATGATGTGGAGGGGATGCTGAGGGGGCGGGGGTTTAATTATATAAGACGGACGGCCATAGAGAAGGGCGATTTACACACAGGAAGGTTGTATGATATCCTCCTGCTTGATACCATAGGGGAGTTGTCATGGCTCTTCTCCATAGCAACCATTGCATTTGTAGGGGGGAGCCTCCTGCCATATGGTGGGCACAATATCCTGGAGCCTGCCTACTGGGGCAAACCCATAATCTTTGGCCCACATATGGATAACTTCCCGTTTGCGAGGGACTTCCTCGACGGGTCAGCAGCCATTATGGTGAGGGATGCCAAGGATCTGGCAGGGGTTGTGATAGAACTCCTTGAGGAGCCTGAAAGGGCTGAGGGCATGGGGCGCAGGGCAAGGGCGATGATCGAGAAGCACAGGGGTGCAACCGACAGGGCACTCAGGCTAATCCATACCTGTCTGGTTCACTGAGGCTGAGTTTTGGCACTGATGGGTTCTTTATATGGTCTCCTCCTTTCAGGAAGGGGGCTTTTGTATTCTACGATCAGGAGGCCGAGGGGGCTTCCTGTCAGGGTCATCAGCGTGGGGAATCTGACCCTTGGGGGGACAGGCAAGACACCTGCCACGATGGCGATAGCCCGTGAGGCTAAGAAGAGGGGATTGTGGCCGTGCATACTCACAAGGGGCTACAGGGGCAGGGCAAAGGGACCCTGTTTTGTGACCATGGGTGATAGGCCGCTCATGGGGCCTGCTGAGGCAGGGGATGAGGCATACATGATGGCAGGACTCCTCAGAGGGGTACCGATCGTCAAGGGAGCTGACAGATACAGGGCAGGCAGGTTCCTTCTTGAGCACCTGCCTGAATATATAGATCCGTCAAAGATGTTGCTCATCCTTGATGACGGCTTCCAGCACTGGGGATTAAAGAGGGATGTGGATATAGTGCTTGTTGATTCCTCCTGCCATCTTGATGAACAGCGTCTCTTCCCTGAGGGGAGGTTGAGGGAGCCCCTGAGGGCACTGGAACGGGCCGATATCATAGTGCTGACAAAGCTTGAAGGCACAGAGCCACGGGTCATTGCTGAGAATGTTGAGGTGATAAAGAGGTATAATCCATCTTCGCCTGTATACACGGCATATTTCGTGCCTGTCTGTCTGGTGGATGCAGAGGGTGATACAGGGGATGTGGGGAGACTGGGGCACAGAAGGGTCTATGCCTTTGCAGGCATTGCCAATGCATCACACTTCAGATCCATGCTCCTCTCACTCGGGGCAGATGTTGTGGGCTTCAGGCGGTTCAGAGATCATCACAAATATACAGAGGCAGATCTGAAGGAGATAGAGGAGGAGGCAGGGGGCCTGGACATAATAACGACCGAGAAGGACATGGTCAGGTTGAAGGGCCTCAGGAGGCTGGACAACCTCTTTGCACTCAGGATAGAATTCACGGTAGAGCGTGATTTCTATAACCTAATATTCCAGGAGGGGTGAGGGATATGCTGAAGACCATCAATATCAGGACAAACTCAAGGGTTGAGTTCATTGATATAACCGATGATGTCAACAGGCTGGTCAGGGATTCAGGTGTAAAGGATGGCATCTGCTGTATATATGTGCCACATACCACGGCAGGCATTACAATCAATGAGGGTGCTGATCCATCTGTCCAGAGGGACATCCAGAGGAGCCTTTCAAGGCTCATACCCTTTGATGGCGATTACTCCCATGCAGAGGGCAACTCACCGGCCCATATAAAGTCCTCCCTCACGGGTGTCTCCACCTCGGTGATAATAGAGGGCGGGAGGCTCATGCTCGGCACATGGCAGTCTGTCTTCTTCTGTGAATTCGATGGGCCAAGGAGCAGGAAGGTTGTGGTGAAGATAGTCGGCTGATCCTACTTCGGCTCTGCAGAGGCGAATATCCAGTTCTCACAGAATGAGGGGATGAACGCCTTTCTGAATGTGATGTTGGTGAAGTATCTTGGCAATAGCCTGTTCAGGAGTTTCTGTGTTGTCGTATCGAACTCAGAACAGCACTGGAATGTGACCATACCATCCTTGTTCAGGTTCTTGCTCATCTTCGAGAAGACCCCGCTCAGAAACTCCGTCCTCCCCATGTTCGTCAGTGCCTCTGGATGCATGGTGAGGTCATAGATGATGGCGTCAAAGCCGTGTCTCTTCTCAAGGTATTTATTGACATCCGCTATGACGATCTTGACCCTGGGATCATCGAATGCATTATGACAGATACGCCTGAGGTATCTCTTTGCCGCCTTTATGACCTCCTCGTCTATATCAATAAGCACGACCTTGCCAGGGTTGTACCTGAGGAGGTCATAGAGTATGCCACCATCGCCTCCGCCAAGTATAGCAACCTTATTGAGCCTTTTACCTGCCTCAAGGATGGGTGATATCATGTTCCAGCTGTATATATGGGAGTCTATCTCTGCAATCTGCACATCCTTGTCAAGGAACAGGACCCTGCCAAAGTTCTCATTCTCAATGATATCTATCTGCTGATATTTCGATCTCTTGCTGAAGAGCTTCCTCACAGAGTGATACCTCACCTCAAAGCCACATCCTGCGCCTGAGAACGAGGTCACCCAGTCCTGATCTATTATCTCAATAGGGTTACCCCTCAGTAGCTCTATCACCCTTACGGTCTTTGGCCTGAGCTTATTCTTCAGGAATTGCAGGAGCCTATTCACAGCCCTTGATACGGAGGCACAGGTGAATATGTCGATGGAGGCATGGCGGGCCTCGGGATAGGTGTGGATCGCTATGTGGGATTCACTGATGATGGCGACCACGGTGGCACCAACAGGGTTGAACTGCTTGCCCTCCATGCTGACGAGGTTCATACCACACCTCTGGATACCGTCCCTCAGTATCTCCTCGAGGGCGTCCTTGTCGTTGAGGTATTTCTTGCCACAGTGGATGAATTCAGCAACAAGGTGCGTCCCGACAGGCTTCATCCTCCCCCTCCCCTGATAGATTTGAGAGGTTAATATTATACCAAAATTAAAAAAAATATATACCCCTTTTCAGGGGTATATATCAAGGGGCATGGCCCCTCTGGATAGGAGGGTTGTTGGGGATGGTTCAGGCGGTCTCCTCAGAGAGTATATCTCCCTGGATGCCCACCACTATGACCTTTATCGGGATCTTCCTCTTTGCTGCCTCCACCGCCTGTCTTGCAATATTTACAAGTCCCCTGCAGCAGGGCACCTGCATGATCATCACGGTGAGGCTGTTGATATTTGCATCATCGATCCATGATGTGACCTTCTCAACATAGACATCCTGACCATCATCGAGCTTCGGGCATGCTATGGCGATGGATTTGCCCTTGAGATAATCGCTGTGGAAGTTGCCCAGTGCATAGGCAACGCAGTCAGCGGTCAGGATGACATCCGCATTCTCATAGTATGGTGCGGTTGGCATTATCAGATGGAGCTGGACAGGCCACTGCCTCAACTCAGAGCCCCTTGAGGTTGTCTCCTGATGGGTCTCTGGGGCCTTATCCCTGAGGTCCTGCATGGCTGAGCCAGGACATCCACAAAACTCTCTCATGGCTACCTCCTTTCTGAACAGGTCTTTCTCTTATGATGAGGATACCTTATATGGCCTGAAGAGGCTATGATTTAAATCATAAAGGGATGGTGCATGATCAGCTAAAATGTGTATTCCCCAAGGGCCTCAGGGATTATGATGTTCAGCCCCCTCTTCTCGATCATCGCCCTTATGGTCTCTATCTCTCTCCTCCTTATGCCCCTCTGCAGGTGTGTGAGCGCAAGACAGCCTATACCATTCCTCTGGGCCATATCCGCCAGCTCCATTATACAGGCGTGGTTCGGGTGGTGCCCCTCGATCAGGTATGCCTCGTGTATGAGCAGGTCAGCACCCCTGTACAGGGCCTCTGTCCTGCTGTTAAACCTGCCATCGCCACTGAAGCATACCGTGTTCCTCCCATCCGATATCCTGATGGCGAGGTTCTTTACCGAGTGGACGGTTGGTGCGGCCTTGATGGTGAGCTCATTGAGTCTGTATTCCCTTTCCTCCTCGATCTCAAGGAATTCCACAGGGAATGTGAGCCTCTCATAAAGGCCCCTGTATCCGTATTCTATCAACTCCTCTATCGTGCCCTTTAGCCCCTTCTGGCATACGATGGTGAGGGGCTTGGTCCTCCTCTCCTCCCAGAGCCTCACAAAGAGCGGGGGGATACCGAAGTAGTGGTCAGCGTGTCTGTGCGTGATGTATATCGCATCAAGGAACGAAGGGTCGGGGTTGTATTTCCATAACTGTGGAGGTGTTGTGTATCCACAATCAAGCAGGAGTATGGTCTCTGATATCACCAGATGTGAATTGTTTGGCTGATACTCATCACATGCCTCTCCCACACCAAGGAACACGATCTTCATACCTTGAAAGCCTCCTTATTGCATCCATCCTTTCACGATTCCCCAGCCTTGCGGAGTTTATGGCCCTTCGCATGACCTCTATCGTCCTGTCATAGGTGGCCCTGTCAACAGGATAGGGGGTTCCATCCTTGCCACCATGGGCAAAGCTGAACCTTGCAGGGTCGCGGTAACTCGGTGGTTCTCCATATATCAATTCAGAGACGAGGCTCAGTGCCCTTATGGTCTTTGGCCCGACACCGCTTATACCGAGCAGGGACTCGAAGTCCTGTGGTTGGTGCTCATAGGTCTTCAGGAATATGGTGTACAGTCTCTCAGGATTGATGTCAGATAGGTCTATACCGTGTCTCTTTGCAAGGGCCATGTTGATCGTGGACTTGATCTCCCTGATCACCTTCTCAGGCCTCTCCCTTGCGATGGCCGTGGATATGTTCCTTGCCCCCTCACTCTCTGATGCGACCATATTAAGCGTCATGCCCTTTTCATCACAGCAGACCGCCCTATGGGGCTCGATGACAAAGCTCTCCAGCCCCTCACCGATCCAGTGGTATCGTCTTGCAGTCCTGGTGGATGCACTCATGCCCTGCTGGACCACTGCCCACCTGCCATTGCGCGTGAAGAAGATGGTGTGGTGATATAGCTGATATCCATCCTGCACGGCGGAGTTGTCCACCTTTGCAGACATCCTGCTTGCATAGATCAGTCTATCCGCCTCGATGGAGTATCTCTCGCCGATAAGGTGGATCTGCTCCGGCGTCTTCCTTGATGTCGTGCCCTTGCCACCTGCGATAAAGAGGCCTATCTCTCCTTCAAGCCCCCTGATACCCTCCTTTAACGCGCCTGTGACCGTGGTGGTGAGCCCGCTTGAGTGCCAGTCAAAGCCAAGGATACACCCTAAAGCCTGGAACCAGTATGGATCAGACAGCCTCTTCAGCACCTCCTCGGGTGTGAATTCAGAGACGAGGGCTATGACGATCTCCCTCGCAAGGAGGCTCATCCTCTCAAATAGCCACCTTGGCGCCCTGCCATAATGTAGCGGAAGTGTTGCTGTGCCTGTGCGGTGCATCGGTTCCTATCTCCTGACAGGCCTCGGCCTGTCCCTTTTTGAATCCACGATGCAGAAGAAGCCAAAAGGCTCATTGTGCGGGTTATATAGCCTGTGGACGGTGTGGGGTGCGATATAAAGCACATCCAGAAAGCCGATCTCAACGTCCCTCCTGTTCAATCTGACGCACCCTCTGCCCCTTATCCCGATAACCACATGCTCATGCCTGTGGGTCTCAAGACTGCTATAACCACCTGGTCTGATCTCGAAATACCTCAATTCGAAATCGGTCCTTTCGCCATGATTGCCTATGATGGTCTGCCTTATGATCTCAGACCAGTCGTCTCCTGAGGGTTTATACCTTTCAACCCTTATCCCCTTCCATACAAAATTCCCCTGGAAGGGATAGAGCCTGTTGCGGAGGGATGACCTCCTTGTCTTCTTTACCGGCAGTTCGCAGGAGGAGTATCGTCCTGGCATAATTGATTATAAGATTCACCGTGGTGATGAATCAAGGAGGGCCCTCCCAGGGGATTATACAACAGCGACTGTACTTGACAATCCATGGAATAATGACTATATTATATAGTCACAAAGGGTATCTATATGAGAACAAAGAATGTGACTATATCTGAGGGGAAAAAGGACTTCACCCAGCTCATTAAAGAATCTATCGCAATGAGAGAGGAGATCATCATCACAAGGAGGGGGCACCCTGTAGCGGCTATTTTACCCTATCAGGAGTATACAGGCCTGAAGAGGCTGAGGACATACCTGAGGATGCTCGAGATCTCCAGGGAGATGCAGAAGGCGGGCATCAGGGCAAAGGATATCCATGCCTTATCCAGAAAGGAACTTGAGAAGAGGGGGCTATGAACATAGTGATAGATTCGAGCATCCTGCTCAAGGCATACTTCTTTGACGAGGAAGGACACCGGAAGGCACAGGACCTCATTGGTGATTATGCAAGAGGGAAGGTGACCTTTTATGCCCCTTCCCTTATAGTATATGAGATAATAAATGCCTGTCTTGTGGCATCAAGGGTGGCCCGTTTTTCAGAGGAGAAGGCAAGGGATCTGATTAGTGAGATGCTGGGGATAGAGATCATAAAGGAGGATGTGGCCCCTTTGAGGGAGAGGATATTTCATATTGCCACGAGACACAGGATAAGCGCATATGATGGCTCTTATGTGGCCCTTGCAGAGGCAAGGGGCATGTCCTTCCTAACCGCTGATAAGAGGCTCTTTAACGGCCTTAAAAATCATTTCAGATTTATAAAGTGGATAGGTATATATCCTGAGTTGGGTTGAGTTACGATACAGGGCAGGAGGAAAGGGCATAAATGGACAGAAAGATCACCATAGTCGGTGCAGGTAATGTCGGGAGCACCACGGCCCAGCTCATAGCTGAAAAGGGGCTTGCAGATGTGGTGCTCGTTGACATAGTTGAGGGCCTGCCGCAGGGCAAGGCACTGGATATACAGGAGGCCTGCCCGCTCTGGAATTCCCCCGTGAGTGTTAAAGGCTCGAACAGCTTTGAGGATGCGAGGGGCTCTGACATTGTTGTGATAACCGCTGGTCTGGCAAGGAAGCCAGGGATGAGCAGGGATGACCTCCTGCAGGCAAATGCAGAGATAGTTAAAGGGATATCAAGGGAGGTGGCCAGGACCTCCCCAGATGCCATCGTCATCGTGGTTACTAATCCGATGGATGCGATGGCCTATCTCTCACACAGGGTCACGGGCTTCCACCACAGGAGGGTGATAGGCATGGGTGGGGTGCTTGACTCAACAAGGATGAGGAGCTTTATCGCAAAGGAGCTGGGAGTCCATCCAAGGGATGTCCAGACCCTTGTGCTTGGTGGTCATGGTGATCAGATGGTCCCCCTGCCGAGACTGACGATGATCGACGGCAAGTGTATAACCGATATCCTCCCCGAGGAGAGGGTGGAGGCGATTGTGGAGAGGACAAGGAATGGAGGTGCAGAGATAGTGGGCCTCCTCAAGACAGGGAGTGCATACTACGCCCCTGCGGCCTCCATCGTTGAGATGGTGGAGGCGGTGTTCGGGATAAAGGATGAGATACTCCCCTGCTCTGTATACCTTGATGGTGAGTACGGTATAAGGGGTGTGTATCTTGGCGTTCCGGTGAGGCTCTCCCGTGAGGGTGTCAGGGAGATAGTGGAGATCAAGCTTACAAGGGAGGAGGAGGGGTTGCTCAGGGCATCGGCAGAGGCTGTAAGAAGCTTGATCACAAAGATAGAGGTTTGACGAAAGGGGGTATTTATGAAGGATACCGAAAGGGAGCAGACACTTGTCCTTATCAAGCCTGATGCGCTCAAAAACTCACTGACAGGTTATGTCCTGTCCCAGCTTTCTGAGTTCCATACAGGCCTGAGGTTTGCAGCCACAAAGATCGTTAATGTCAGCAGGATGCTTGCCGAGGAGCACTATGCCGAACACCGTGGGAAGGTCTTCTTCCCCTCGCTCGTGGATTACATCATGGGACGCATCCATTATCCTGACGAGCCGTGGAAGCACAGGGTGATAGCCATTGTATATCAGGGCCCTGATGCTATAAAGAAGGTCAGGGAGGTGGCAGGACCCACAAACCCTCATATCGCAAGGGAGGAGAGGCCAGGGTGCATCCGTTCACTTGGCACAGTGGTTCCGCTGAAGGACGAGGAGGGTAATGTGATCGGTGAGCGCATGGACAATCTCATCCATGCCTCTGCCTCACCTGCTGAGGCAGAACGGGAGATCAAGCTCTGGTTCAAGCCAAATGATATCCCGCCACTGATGCGCATCTATCCAACGGCCATCTGCGATTCCTATTATTACTTCAAGGACGACAGGCTCTACACCACCCACGAACCTGACAGTATGTGTTTCCTTGTCCCTGGTGATGTCGTGTGGGAGTCTGATCTTGAGGCCCTGCACCTGATACAGAGGTCTGCTCCAACCACCACCTCTCTCCAGGCAGTGGTCGCCAAATATCTCATCAATGTGAAACAGGAGGGCACTCAGAGTATATAGTTAAAGAGTGTGAAGAGAAAGATCGTCAGGCTCATGTAACCATTCATATTGAAGAAGGCGATGTCTATCCTGCTCAGGTCATCTACCTTCACAAGGGAGTGTTCATAGATCAGGATGGCCACTGCGATCAGGACCCCGATGATATAAGGACCCCTGAGGTGGAAGAGAGGCACAAGGCTGAGGAGCATGATGACCGTGATCAGATGAAAGACCCTTGCTATCCACAGAGACCTGGCAATCCCCAATCTGCTGGGGATGGAGAACAGGCCGTATCTCCTGTCAAACTCTATATCCTGTAGCGCATAGAATATATCAAAACCAGCCACCCAGAACAGGACAGCAACAGAAAGGGGGATTATCTCCATGTCTATCGTGCCCCTTACAGCGATCCATGCGCCAAGTGGTGCGAGGGCGAGTGCAAGTCCAAGGATTAGGTGGCTCAGGGAGGTGAACCTCTTGGTGTATGGATAGACCAAGAGCACGATGATTGCAAGGGGCGATAATTTAAAGCAGAGGGGGTTGAGTTGATACGCAGAGATGACAAAGATTGCGAGGGAGAGGCAGGTAAATACCATGGCCTCCCATGCCTTGATGACCCCCCTCGGTAACTCCCTGTCCTTTGTCCTTGGATTGAGGGCATCTATCCTCCTGTCTATTATCCTGTTAAGCCCCATTGCACCCGACCTTGCGCCGACCATCGCCATGGTGATCCAGAATATCTGCCTCAGGGAGGGGATGCCATCTGCTGCAATAAGTGCGCCTGTGAACGCAAACGGAAGGGCAAAGACAGAATGGGAGAACTTTATAAGCCTCAGATAATCAGCGGTCTTTTTAAGGATGGACATGAATTTATTGTAATTTTATGGATGCTTAAAAGCAATATGGGATGGGCCATGATACCTGGATCGTGTTAGATCAAAATTGACTGTCCGCGAAATGGGCTACTGGTTCGATCAAAATATTGTCCGCGTAAGATATTCCCTTTAACATCTCTATAGGCTTGGCC
>Ga0180893_186_pt1 | contig 43782 bp, 43 predicted proteins | sample Deesub1362A_J573_FD_124286 | JGI IMG/M metagenome (GOLD analysis project Ga0180893, IMG submission 124286) | Nitrospirae bacterium JdFR-81 | reverse complement strand
TGGCTTGAACCTCCTGTCATTATTGGTTGTACAGGTGATATTCTATCACCTTTGACAGAGGTTTCAAGCCTTATGATAATTTTTTAGCGGACACTACTGAGGATGGATATTAAATGAAGAGGGCATACAGAAACGAAAAATGATCATTCCATGGGATAATGTAAAGGCCCTCCAATACCAGGCTCTTGTAATCGCAGGATACGGTGCAACAACCGTTGTTTACACTGACACTAAGGGGAAGGAACGAAGGCTCAACATACTGCCTTCTGCAAATAAACAATATCAGGATGTGGTGCGATTTCTGATAGCCAATGCAAAGGGGGCATCTATTGACCCGTCACTTGGGAAGGTCCTTGAGTATCCACCTAAGGATGCCATGGTGGATACATTGATAATCCCATTGTCTGCCATGGGTGTCTTCTTGATCTTACTCACAGCAACCCTTCTATACTACTATTCGCCAACCATCACGGCCTCAAGGGTGTATCCACTGCTTGTCATCCCCTTCGGGCTATTACCCATGGGTATGACGATGAAACTGATAGTGGGAAGGTTTCGCGGTAAGAGGGAGTCTGCATCAAAGAAGATATTCTGGGGCATCTCAGCAAGCGCTGGTCCCATCCTGGCAATGTTAACCTTCTTTGTCATATCCCCTTTCTCCATGCACTGGCTGATAGGAGACTTCTATATGAAGACAGGGGATACTGACAAGGCAGAGGTGCATTATGGAGAGGCCCTTAAAATATATCCAGAAAGTATAGATGTCCTGTATGAGATGGGAAAGGTCTACAGAAAAAGAAAAGACTGGGCGAAGGCTTTTGAATATCTCAAGAAGGCATATGAGCAGGACCCTTCATATTGGGGCCCAGCGGCCGTTGTCCTCTTACCAGACACCCTCATGAAGATGGGAAGGTATGAAGAGGCCCTGAAGATGTGTGAACAGATACTAAAGGATCACCCGAATAAGATCGATATAGCCCGAAGGATCAACAAAAAGCAGGACGAGATTATATATGAGATGAGGTTTAATAAAAAAGATTAACCATCACATTATTTCAAGGGGTCGAAGGGTCCGGTGTTCAAAGATTACACCCTCGACCCCTTTTGTAGTCAGACAGGATAAAAAGACAATGAGATTGAGGGTCAGGGTAACTGGGTTAGTCCAGGGTGTTGGATTCCGTCCTTTTGTATATAGACTCGCTGTGGGGCTTGGCCTGAGTGGATATGTAAGGAATGACACGGTAGGGGTACTGATAGAGGTAGAGGGGCATAAGGAGAGGCTTGATGAGTTCCTGATAAGGCTTGAATCAGATCATCCCCCTGTATCAAGGATATACAGCCTTCAACACTCCTTCCTTGAAGACAAGGGCCTCTCCGGGTTTGAGATACGGGATAGTGATGAGTCAGGTGAGATCCATGCGAACATCCTTCCTGATATCTCAACCTGTGATGACTGCCTGAGAGAGATGTATGACCCATCTGACAGGAGGCACAGGTATCCATTCATAAACTGCACAAACTGCGGTCCCAGATTTACCATCATAGAGAGGCTGCCGTATGATCGTAAGAACACATCCATGAGACTTTTCAGGATGTGTCCTGAATGTGAGAAGGAGTACCACAGGCCCGACGACAGGAGGTTTCATGCCCAGCCCAATGCCTGCCATATGTGCGGACCTCATGTGGCCCTTTATGACATAAAGGGCCTCCTTATGGCAGAGGGTGATACCGCTATTGAAAGAGCCGTCGATAAACTGAGGAATGGGGCCATAGTCGCCTTAAAGGGCATCGGTGGTTTTCACCTCATGTGTGATGCAACAGACGATGATGTGGTAAACAGGTTGAGGCAGAGGAAGTGCCGGGAGGAAAAACCCATGGCCGTGATGTTTCCAGGTATAGAGATGATCAGGGCCGAGACTCACCTCAACAGGCTTGAAGAAAGGGCCATATGCTCCATTGAGAGGCCCATCGTTATAGTCAGGAAGAGGGAGGATACCACCCTGTCAGCCCTGGTATCACCAAACAACTCAACGGTTGGTGTATTTATGCCATATACACCACTGCACCATATGATAATCCATGAGATGGGGAGACCCCTGGTGGCCACAAGTGCAAACAGGACCGATGACCCCATTGTGAAGGATGATGAAGACGCCTTCAGGAGACTGAACGGTATAGCTGACTTCATACTCACACACAACCGTCCCATCGTGAGGCGGTGTGACGACTCGGTTGTAAAAGTTATGGCTGAAAGGCAGGTGCCCGTGAGGCGATCAAGGGGGTTTGTCCCGCTGCCTGTAATCATACCATTCAGACTGAAGGAGCCTGTGCTTGCCCTCGGGGCGTATATGAACACCACCATCGCCCTCGGAATCGAGGACAGGGTCTATCTCTCCCAGCATATCGGCGATCTTGACACCCCCCTCGCGATGGAGTTCTATGGCGAGACTATAAAGGAGATGTTAGAGATATTTGATGTGAGGCCTGCTATCGTTGTGTGTGACCTTCACCCTAACTACTACAGTACCAGATACGGAGAGAGGCACTTCTCCAAGGGCCTTATAAAGGTGCAGCATCACTTCTCCCACATACTCTCATGCATGATAGAGAACGAGATACCAGAAGGAGAGGAGGTGATAGGGTTTGCCTTTGATGGCACAGGCTACGGGACCGACAGGAGTATATGGGGGGGAGAGGTGATGATCGTATCATACAGGGGGTTTAAGAGGCTCTATCACCTCAGACCATACAGGCTGCCAGGTGGGGAAAAGGCCATCAGGGAGCCGTTCAGGACTGCCCTGTCACTCCTCTATGAGACATTCGGTGATAAAGCACCCGAGGACCCTCTGCCACCCATCGGGAAGGAGGAGACGTCCTTCTTAATACATATGATCAAGAAGGGGATAAACTCACCGGTCACAACAAGCATGGGCAGACTCTTTGATGGGGTCTCATCAATCATAGGGCTCAGGCACAGGGCGTCTTATCATGCACAGGCTGCGATCGAGCTTGAACAGCTATCCACGAAGGCCGAGACAGAAGATGTGTATCCATTTGTTATCAACCACAACAGCATTGACTGGCGTCCTATCATCCAGGCCATTGTTATGGAGAGGCGTTCAGGGATAGAGGCAGAGGTGATCGCAAAAAAGTTTCATAACACCATCATGGAGATCGTCCTCAATATCGCTGAGACCCTGAAAGATGGCACGGGTATAAGGGTTGTTGCCCTGTCTGGTGGTGTATTCCAGAATACCATCCTCACAGAGGGCCTCTACCACCGGCTGAAGGAGCGGGGCTTCATCCCCTTAATACACCAGCTCGTCCCTCCAAATGATGGTGGCATATCGCTCGGCCAGATTGTTGCAGGCCACTTCCATAACATTTATAATAACCTTTGATGTCACCAAGAGGGATCATCATCAAGTTTATACTCTTCGTACTCTGCCTCTCTCTCATTCCGATACCCTCTGTCCCCTCCTCACCCCTGTATATACATTTCATAGACATAGGAGATGGCGACAGCACACTGATCATCACCCCATCCGGAGAGAACATACTTATAGATACAGGGAGTCCTCTATCAGTGAACAGGCTCATCAAATACCTAAGATCGCTCGGGATTGAGAGGATCGACCACCTCATCCTCACACATCCACACTATGACCATATCGGCGGCCTATTTGGACTTATACCAAGACTCCAGGTGGGCAAGCTCTATGACAGTGGCCTATGTAATCTTGGGGATGATATGTACAGGGACTATGTGAGCGTGGTCAGGCAGGACCTCTCAAGATACAGACTCCTTCAGGCTGGTGAGTCCCTTGATATCGGTGATGTAAGGATCGATGTCATAAACCCTATCCTTCCGCCGACAGGCGATCCCAATACAGATTCAATCGCACTGAGGCTCACTTATGGGGAGATGAAGGTATTATTTACAGGTGATATGACCAGTGTTGCTGAGAGGAGGCTCCTTAAACTTGGCGTAGACCTCAGAAGTCAGGTGATAAAGCTGGCACATCACGGTGAGAATGATACCACATCCAAGGAGTTCCTCATGGCTGTGAAGCCTGAATATGCGATAATATCGGTCAGCAGGTCAGACATATACGCAAGACCACACCCTGCCCTTATCACGAGATTGGAGGAGGCAGGGGTGAAGGTCTTCAGGACAGACCAGGATGGAACCATCATACTTGAGACCGATGGAAGGGAATACAGGATAAGACGGTTGAAACCAGGCACCAGATCTTAACAGATATTCTCATCCTATTGTCTGGGATCTATCGGCCAAGGAGGGGTAGGCATTGAGGGCATGGTTATGTGTGGTTTTATACTCTATCCTTATCTTCTCAACCATACCCATTGCCCGTGGCATCCAGAGGTCTGTCTATAACACCTTTGGCAAGGAGGCCTTCACATATATAGTCTTATTCGCCATACTTGCAGGGCTGACGATACTCCTCTACCTCTTCATCTTCAGGCTCAACATCAGAAGACCATCGCAATATATCTGGCTCCTCTCGTGCGCGGGCCTCTACGGGTATCTAACGCTCAGATTAAGGAGACACCCTGAGGAGGCCATCCATCTCCTTGAATATGGTCTGCTTGGATACCTATCATTCAGGGCACTGAGCAGGAGGATACATGACAGGACGATATACATAACCTCAACCCTGATCGTGCTATTTATCGGTATCCTTGATGAGTTTATACAATGGATGATGCCAGGGAGATACTGGGGTTTCAGGGATATAGGGATCAATGTCATAGGATCTGCCATCTTAATGATTGCCCTGTGGAAGGGTATAAGACCAGGGATAATCCAGGAGGATGTCAGCAGGCATTCTATAAGGTTCCTCCAGTGGATGATCACCATAGACCTCATCCTCCTTGGCCTGTGCCTCTCAAACACGCCAAGGGCCGTGGATTATTATACGAACAGGTTAAGCCCCCTGCTCTGGCTGAGGGATGAAGAGCCGATGGTGGAGTATGGACACAGGCATATTGATCCTGAAGTGGGCACCTTTTATTCACGCCTTGAGATGGAGAGACTCCTGGAGACGGACAGGCTCTATGGGGCCTCATATGGCAGGGAGATATCAGAGGCCATCAATAATGGGATGACATACGGAGATCTGATAAGGTCTTATAATCCCCTGACCAACCCTTTTCTCTATGAGTTCATCCGCCATCTTGACCTCAGGGATGAGGCACTGAAGGAGCTGGAGGGATCGGATAACCCCCGTGTGGTACAGAAGAATAGTATCATCGCCTTCACCGAAAACCTGATCCTCGAACGATACTTCAGCAATACCCTGAGATACTCAGGCCTTGAGCTGGCCGAGGGGGTCATAAACACCCTCAGGACTGAAAGGCCCTCGGGCGAGGAACCCTATGTGAGCAGGACAGGCGGTATGATAACATCCTTTAATCCCTGTGGTGCATGGCTGGTGATACTTATAACAATAATATCCCTGTGGATAGGGGGAGGCCTATACAGCAGACAACTCCACGGATGAGGTTCCAACTTGATTCAGTTTATTGAAGATATTATATTAGATGTCATCAAAGTTCAGGAGGAGAGATGAGAGACAGCAGATATAAGAGGGGTGGGGGGTTAAAGAAGTTCATATGGCTATCCCTACTGCCCATTGTCATACTCGTTATAGCCTATCTTGTCTATAAGGTATTCCTTGTGCCAGAGCCCACCATCATTGGGCTGGATGAATTTAAGCATCTTCCGATTGACAAGACCATCACCATTGAGGGTAAAAATATACACTCGATAGAGATAACCATCCATCAGGACGGCACGGCAAGGACGATATTAAAAGACGTCCCCGATTACAATGAGAAGAGATACACATTGAATATAAAGCCAAAGGAGTTACAGCTCAGGGATGGTCAGGCAAGGGTTATTGTGAGGGCGAGGTCGAGCATATTTAAGGGCATAGAACATGAGATAGATGCCATCATCGATACCATACCTCCAGATATCCAGGTTATAAGTGCATCATACCAGGTGTATCAGGGAGGTGCCGGGTTCGCAATACTCAGGGCAAGGGATGCCGATGCTGTATTCATCAGGATTGAGGATGAAAGGTTCAGGGCCTCCCAGGCGCCTGGACAACAGGAGGACAGGCTGTTAGGGGGCAAACAGTCCAGGACCTATCTTGCCTTCTTCCCTGTACCCCTTGATACAAAGGAGGACAGCATCATTTATGCTGTCGCCCAGGATAAGGCAGGAAACAGGGACATAAAGTCTCTTCCCACCAGGCTGAGAAAGAAAGTCTACAGGGCAACCACCATCGAGATAACCGATGATTTTATAAAGAGGGTCGTCTTCCCCCTTTTGAATAATACAGTGACAGACCCTGTTAAGGCGTTCAAGACCGTTAACGAGGAGTGGAGGAGGAAGGATATAAAGAGACTGCGCGACATTTCAAGGGATAGCAACCCTGAGATGCTGTGGAAGGGAAGGTTCCTCCAGTTAAGGAACAGCAAGGTGATGGCAACATATGGCGACAGAAGGACATATTACTATAAGGGTGAGGAGATCAGCGAGAGTGTGCATCTTGGCTATGACCTTGCCTCTGTATCCAATGCACTCGTTGAGGCCGCAAACACAGGGATTGTAAAATACGCAGGTGAACTTGGCATCTATGGAAACACAATTATTATAGATCATGGTATGGGGCTGATGAGCCTCTATGGTCACCTCTCAGAGATCATGGTGAGAGAGGGTGAGGCCGTGAAGAAGGGTGCGGTCATAGGGAGGACGGGTTCAACAGGCTTTGCAGGCGGTGATCATCTGCATTTTGGTATACTTATACATGGCTACGAGGTCTCACCCATCTACTGGTGGGATGAGCACTGGATTAAGGTCAATATTTCTGATAAAATGGAAGACTATCTTGCCAGGACGGAGGGATGAAACATGGATCCGCAGGTTCCAAAGGAGAGGATCCCTTCATACGAGAAGGTCGAGGAGAAGATCAGGGAGCTTGACGGTACGGTTATAATACTGAGGGTATTTTATAGTATCGAGAATATATCCTATAAATTTCAGCTCTTAAAGAACAACAAGATGTGCTCAGTGGAGATACCGAGGAAGCTCCTTGAGGAGCTCAGGAACGGAGATGCAGAGAAGGAGGAGGAGCTCACGCTGATACTAAAGACCTGCCTGAAGGAGTCCAGCTCATGATCACTCTGCCCTCAATCCCTCCTCGACCTCCTTCCAGTCCTTAACCCATTCAGCATCATCAACCTCTTCAAAACTGAACGCCTTGACCCCCTCACCCCTTATTGAACTCACAACCTGTGCTGAGCCCACTACGGCCTTCACCCTCAGACCCTTATCATATATCATGTCAAACACCCCCCCATCGTCCCATTCAAGCACAGGAGCCCCCTCAAAGTCCTTCTCCTCAAGCCACTCCTCCAGGAGCTCCCTGGTAAGCACCCCTGTCTTCAGATAGACAACAGGGAACCTCTTTGAGATGCTCCTTATAGCCTCCCTGCTGCCATCCCTTGGCCTCATGGAATAAAGGCCATCAAACAGACCACCCTCTATATCTATAAGAACCACACCCTCACCCCTATTAAGCGAGAGGAGATACCCTTCATCCTCCTCTCCACCTGACTTTACAGTGATCCTGTAGAGGCCTCTCCTCCCTGGGACAAACTCCTTCATGGCGATCCCGTCACCACCAGAGAGGTTCTTCCCGATGGATCTACCATTCACAAAGAATTCAACCATCTGCCCACCGCTTGGGAAGAACCTCCCCCTCGTCTCTGCCCTCAGCATAACCGGCTGGCCCTTTACAGCCACATCATCAAAAAACACCACCCTGGCATGTGTATATGGAGGGATGGACAGGATCAAAAAGAGGATCAATAGACATCCACACCTAATCATAAGGACATAATGAGTCTGTATAATGTCTTGTACTCATCCCCCAGGGCCTCCACATCCTCCTTGAGTAGCCTCAGGCCCTCGGGGATATGCTTCAGGAAATGCCTCTTACCCTTTTTCATGGATAAAAAGGCATATGCCCCGAGCGCCTGCATATGCCTTTGAAGACGGCATATGCTCAGTGACTCCATAAATCCATCGATCTTAAATGAACGGCTCATCCTGCTGATATAATAATCAAGCAGTCTCTGCCTTAGTCTCTCCTCGAGGGGATAGTATGGGTCCCACAGCAGGGAGGCCACATCATACGCAGGAGGTCCCATACGTGCACCCTGATAGTCCAGTATATACAATCCATCCCTGGTCACCATTATATTCTGTGACTGGAAGTCCCTGTGGATGATGGTCTTTTTGAATGAGTCTGCCCTATGGGCAATGAGTTTGAGTTCATCATCAAGCATATGGCTGTCAGCGATATCCATCCTCCTTAGACCCCTCACAAACTCCCTGATAAAATACTCACTCTCCCATCGGAAGTGACCATAATCAAATACCCTCCCATTGAGCAGGGGACACTCAGAGACATTCTCTGTAACCACGGTATGTATAAGTATAAGGATATCAAGGGCTCTTTTATAGACCTCCTCTATAGCCTCATCACTCCGTGGACATCTGAGCCAGTTATATAGAGAGACGTCTCCAAGGTCTTCAAACACAGCAGTCATACCTCCATTATCAACACCCCTCAACCCAGGCACAGGGACCGAATGTCTCCTGAAGAACCTGGTATATTCAACGGTCCTTGTAAACTCCTCCTTATTATTGTCACACATAAGCACACCCCTGCCATCCCCTATCCTGTAATACCTCCTGTCAGAGCCCCCTGAACCGATCAAGGCCAACCCCTCTCCTGTGTTTGGCCCTGGTGATATATCAATGGTAAAATCGCATCCTATGATGGCATCCCTATACACCCCTCTGTCCCTGATAGAGACCCCTGGAAGCACGATGCAGTCCCTGAGGAGGACATCCCTTCCGATACTGCATCCACCTTCAACAACAACACACCCTTCAAGCAGGGCATGCTCACACCCTGTTGAGGTTGGATGGATATAGAATGTCTCTCCCTGCTGCCTCAACATCCCGAACACCGCATCTGCGTATGACGATGGAGTGCCGATGTCATACCATCGACAGCCATCAATATTGAATGTCCCTATGCTGAGCCCTCGGGAGATCGCATTCAGCCACCCTTCTATAACACTGCCCACACCACCTGGAAGGAGATCAAGAAACCCTGGCGAATAGACTGCAATCCCTGTGAATGCTAACAGGCCAGGCCCTGATGCAGGCGACTTCACACCCCTTAAGAGGCCGTCACAGTCTATCTCGAGGCTGTTAAAGGGGGGATAATCATGAACGGCAAGGGTTGCTATGTTACCTGTAGAGAGGTGGTGCTCTATGAGCCTCCCGAGGTCCATGTCTGTGATGATGTCCGAATTATGGACGATGAATGTCCTGCCTCCAAGAAGATCACCTGCATTCTTCAGGGCACCGCCTGTACCGAGTAGCTCATTTTCATAGAAGAGCTCCACCCTATCACCGAACATAGAACCCCTCACCCACCCTGCAATCACATCCCCGCCATAATGAAGGTTTATCCCTATCCTCTCGACAGGGATGGACTGTAGGGCCTCAAGCACATACTGGAGGGCTGGTCTGCCAAGGATCGGAAGGAGTGGCTTGGGGATATGCCATGTTATAGGCCTCAGCCTCTCCCCAAGCCCTGCAGCGAGTATAAAGGCATTGAGGGCCTCCATCTTCAGCCAGTCAATATCTCCATTATTTCCCTGTATCTCTGTGCCGTCTTGTTCACCACCTCCGCAGGTAACCGGGGGGCAGGTGGCCTCTTGTCCCATCTGATGGAAAGAAGGTAGTCCCTCACAATCTGTTTGTCATAGCTATCCTGCGGTCTTCCTGGCTCATAGTCCTTCATCGCCCAGAATCTTGATGAATCAGGAGTGAGGAGCTCATCAATGAGTATAAGCCTGTCATCACATATCCCGAACTCCATCTTTGTATCTGCAATTATTATGCCCTTCGCCTCTGCGATCTCCCTCGCCTTTTTATAGATCATGAGGCTTATATCCCTCAACCTCCCTGCCATCTCTCTACCGACCAGCCTCTCAACCTCCTCATACCTGATGTTTATATCATGCCCCTCCTCTGCCTTTGTGCTTGGAGTAAAGATCGGTTCATCAAGCCTTGCCGACTCAACGAGCCCCTCTGGCAGGCCTATCCCGCAGACCGTCCCACTCTGCGTATACTCCTTCCATCCTGACCCTGATAGATAACCCCTCACGATACACTCCACGGGCAGTGGCCTTGCCTTCTTCACAAGCATACTCCTTCCCTCCAGTATATCCCTGTACCCGTGGAGCGCCTTGGGATAATCGTCCACATCTGTAGCAACGATATGATTCTCGACCATCTCCCTCATCAGATTAAACCAGTAGATCGAGATCTGGGTCAAAACCCTGCCCTTGTCAGGTATGCCATTCGGCAGGACAACATCAAAGGCAGACACCCTGTCTGTGGCGATCATGAGGAGGTATCCATCCACCTCATATATATCCCTCACCTTCCCCCTCTTGAGGAGCCTTACTCCATCAAGGGCCGTCTCCATCACGATATTAGGCATCTATTCCCTCCCTTTGGTCAAGTCATCTACCCTTAACAGGATACAGCCTCAACCCTATCTCTCCCTTAATATACTTAAAGTGCTTATCAAGGGTGAGGAGTTCTATCTTGTTTGAATACGCAACAATAGCGATGAAACAATCAGCAAGGCCCAGTGGTCTGCCCTTCTTACGCATATGATATGATAACATTCCGGCCTGCTCCCATAAACCAGAGTGCACATGGATGAAATCAAAGGCCTGGAGAAAGTCCTTAAGGACATCCACCTTCCTTTCTGATCTTGCACCCTGAATCAACTCGGCAAGGATCATATCAAGACAGCACACCCTGTCCTCATCTATAAGCTGACGCACAATGGTATAAAAAGGCTCACGCTTCCTGAAGAAGTCGATCCATACGGATGTATCCACAAGGACCTTATCCGAGCCTCTTGTCTCCATGCCTGAGCCCTGACGCTGATCTCACAAACTCCATCTTCCCTGCCATCGACTTGATCCTCTCCCTCTTCTTCATCCTGATCTCGTCCCTTATGGCCTCTATCACTGCCCTGGTCTTGTTCTTTGCCTTAACCACTGACATGAGTTCATCTATTAAATCGTTGGGGAGTGTAATGGTTATCCTTGACATAAAAAACCTCCATAAATTCTTTTCATATAAAATGATACCATTTTTATGCGATCTATAACAACATCTTTCTCCTCTTTACAAACTTCTCTATCTCCACCACAAAGAATATCATGGATGATGAGACGAGTGTGATCAGCAATTCATCAAGGCCAAGCGGCTGTGTCTTGAATACGGGGTTTAAGAATGGTATGTATATGGTGGCCATCTGGAGGGTGAAACTGGAGAGGACGGCACCGATCAGATATATATTGGAGAATACACCCATCCTGAACAGCGACTCCGTCTCAGACCTTATGGCCATGACATGCCCAAGCTGTGTGAGGCACAGGACGGTAAAGACCATTGTCTGCCAGTGGGCATGACCTGTCCTTATAGACCACGCCTGTATGCCAAGGACTATGCCTGCCATAAGCAGCCCAACCCATATGGCATGTATGCCGAGTCCATGGGCAAAGATGCTCTCTTCAGGATGCCTTGGTGGCCTCCTCATGATCCCCCTCTCCTCGCCCTCCATCGACAGGGCAAGGGCTGGGAGGGCATCGGTCATCAGGTTTATCCACAGTATATGGATTGGAAGGAGGGGCACAGGCAATCCGATAAGGGGTGCAAGAAAGAGTGTCCATATCTCTCCTGAATTGGTGGTGAGGAGGTATTTTATGAACTTCCTGATATTATCGTATATCTTTCTCCCCTCCCTGACGGCGTTCACAATGGTGGCAAAGTTGTCATCAAGGAGTATCATGTGTGAGGCCTCCTTTGCCACATCGGTCCCTGTGATGCCCATGGATATACCGATATCTGCCCTCTTCAGTGCGGGCGCATCATTAACACCATCCCCTGTCATTGCAACAAACTCCCCCTTATCCTGGAGGGCCCTGACTATCTTCAACTTCTGCTCAGGCGCAACCCTCGCATAGACCCTGATATGCTCTACCTGTTCCTCAAACTCCTCCATCGGCAGTCTCTCAAGCATCCTTCCGGTCACCACTGATCTGGAGTCATCCTCCAGTATGCCTATCCTCCGTGCTATGACCCTTGCGGTTATGGGATGATCGCCTGTGATCATCACAGGCCTTATGCCTGCTGTCTTACAGAGTGCCACGGCCTCCCTTGCCTCCTCCCTTGGTGGATCCATCATGCCCACAAGCCCCAAGAAGGTGAGACCTGACTCCACATCCTCGGGCCTCAGATCCTGAGGAGGGGCATCCCATTGCCTCATCGCAATGGCAAGGACCCTCAAGCCGTCTGCTGCCATCCTCTCTGCCACCCTGTTCACCTCTTCCCTCTCTATGGGCACCTCCCCCTCTGGGGTGAGTATAGTATCAGCCCTTTCAACCACCGCCTCAACAGCACCCTTTGTGAAAGAGACCGTGTTGGTATGGAGGCTTGGAAGCCCGTAGGTGTTCAGGCCCGAATCCTCTATCCTGTGTATCGTCGTCATGCACTTCCTCTTTGAATCAAAGGGGACTTCCCCAACCCTCGGCATGAGCCTCTCCAGCCCTGCCCTGTCAAAACCATTCTGCCTTGCGACATTATAGAGCGCCACCTCTGTTGGATCACCCATCACATTGCCATTCGCATCCACCCCTGTATCATTATTGAGCGAAAGCCCTGCCATCAGGAGTTTGAAACCTCCTGCCCCACTCTTCATATCCCACCTTCCCTCTCCCTTCATCCATATCTCCTCCACTGTCATCCTGTTCTGTGTGAGCGTGCCTGTCTTATCAGAGCATATGTATGTCACTGATCCGAGGGTCTCAACCGCAGGAAGCCTCCTTATAAGGGCATTCTGCTTGACCATCTTCCTTGCACCAAGTGCAAGGGACACGGTAACGACCGCAGGCAGTGCCTCTGGGATGGCGGCAACCGCAAGCGAAACCGCCGTGAGGAACATCCTCATCGTATCCTCTCCCCTTATTAGGCCCACCACGAATACTATTGCGCATATGCCAAGGATTGCTATGGCGAGCCTCTTACCAAATGCCTGGAGCCTCTTCTGCAGGGGCGTCTTCACCTCTTCCTCCTCCTGCAGCATGGTGGCGATCCTTCCAAGCTCTGTCTGCATGCCTGTGGCGACCACCACACCCCTCCCCCTTCCATATGTAATGATGGTGCCCCTGTAAACCATATTCCTCCTGTCTCCAAGCGGGATATCCCCATCCCTCAATGTATCGACCATCTTCTCCACAGGCACAGACTCACCTGTAAGGGCGGATTCATCAACCTTAAGTTGTGCAACCTCTATGAGCCTCATATCAGCAGGCACGATCCTGCCTGCCTCAAGCATCACGATATCACCAGGCACTACCTCGGAAGCCGGTATCTCAGACGGCACGCCATCCCTCAGGACGGTGGTGGTCGGTGCTGCCATCCTCTTGAGTGCCTCAACGGCCCTCTCAGCCCTGTACTCCTGAACAAACCCTATAATTGCGTTGAGGATTACGATCACGATGATGGCGATCATATCCGCAGGCTCTCCGATAAAGCCTGATATGACCGCAGCAACGATGAGGACTATGATCATGAAATCACTGAACTGGTCAAGGAGCATCCTGAAGGCGGTCTTCCCCTTCCTCTCCTTTATGGTGTTGGGACCATACTCTTGCAGGCGTCTTGTGGCCTCTGATTGAGAAAGACCATCAAGTGAAGAGCCGGTCTCTATGATTACCTCATCTATCCCCTTATTCCAGTAAATAGCGGCCTCCTAATATATAAGGTATCCTTCCCTCTTCCTGTTGAACCTCCTGCAATCCTCGGCCCACCAGGCCTCCATCTCTTTGAGTGGCCTGTCAGCCTCTATGTCCCTCCTCAACCTGTCCGTTCCGGCAATGATATCTATCGGTAGCCTCTCTGTCTCGTATTCATAGGGTGGTCTCCTCCACTTGAACCTCTGAGGATAAAGCTCATAAACGGCCTTTAAGATCGCGACAGCGGTCCTGAACGGTCTGAACCTCTCCCTCTCAGTGATATGTATCTGGGCACCCCCACACATCCTTCCCGCATACTTGTGGAATGTCGGCTTAAAATAGAGTGGCCTGAAGACAACACCCTTCAGTCTATAATCACCGAGTCTATTTACAAGCCTTTCTGGCTCAATAAATGGGGCACCAAATATCTCAAATGGCCTTGTCGTTCCCCTGCCCTCACTCAGATTCGTCCCCTCAAGCAGGCACATACCAGGATAAACGGTGGCCGTGGTCAGTGTGGGCATATTCGGCGATGGCATGACCCATGGAAGACCTGTCATATCAAACCACATCTTCCGCCTCCAGCCCTTTAACGGGATCACATGTAGATCAAGGGAGGGATGGTATTCACCCCCAAGATACATCGCTATCTCGCCTACTGTCATCCCGTGTCTCACAGGAAGGGGCCTCAGACCAACAAAGGATGAATATCCCTCATCAAGAACAGGCCCCTCGATCAACCTCCCACTGACTGGATTGGGCCTGTCAAGCACAACCACAGACCTGCCCATCTCCTCACACCTCTGCATACATAGATACATGGTCCAGATATAGGTATAGTATCTTGATCCCACATCCTGAAGATCGATGACCATCACATCTATATCCCTGAGCATCCCTTTCCCTGGCTTCCTCACCCTTCCGTAGAGGCTGTGCACCCTCAGGCCTGTCCTCCTGTCCCTGAAACCCCTCCATTCAACCATGTTGTCCTGCGTCTCACCAAATATCCCGTGCTGCGGCCCAAAAAGTGCCACGAGTCTCACATCCCTGAACTCAAGGAATATATCGACCGCATGTGTAAGCCTGCTATCAACAGAGGCAGGATGGACAAGCAGGCCCACCCTCAGACCCTTAAGCCTACGCGGCCATCCTCTCCTGAGGAGCTCGAGACCCGATCTTATGCTCATAGATCCACCATCCTGATAACCCCATTTAACGGATTATTTTATAATATGGACTATGCATAAGTCTTTCACCATTGCATACTTCATCTCTCCCCATGGCCTTGGCCATGCCTCAAGGGCATCTGCTGTCATGGAGGAGATATGGAGGATAATGCCCGAGACGCGGTTTGAGATATTCACCCTTGTTCCAGAGTGGTTCTTCAGGAGGTCCCTGCCGCTGCCATTATTTGGCTATCACCATACCCTAACAGATATAGGGCTTGTGCAGAAGACGCCATTGATAGAGGATGTAGAGAAGACCATAGAGAGGCTTGATGAATTTCTACCCTTTGATCCTGACTATATAGAGGAACTTACAGGTATTATAAATCAGATTGGATGTGACCTGATGATATGTGATATATCAGCACTTGGGATAGTCGTTGCAAAAAGGGCCGGTATACCATCGGTGCTAATAGAGAACTTCACATGGGATTGGATATACGAGGGATACAGAAACCATCGTGACAGATTAAAAAGACACATAGAATATCTCAGGGGTATTTATAGCTCTGTTGACTATCATATACAGACCGAACCGATATGCAACCCACTCAACATACATCTAAAGACCGCACCTGTAAGCAGAAGAATAAGGATACGGGCCCAGAAGATAAGGGAGAGCCTCGGTATACCACAGGACTCGATGATGGTAGTGCTCACAATAAGCGGAAACACGGAGGGCTATGGATTCATCAGGATGATAGACGGCACCGAAGACATCTTCTTTGTTGCCCTTGGTATATCACAGAAGACCGAAAAGAGGGGCAATATCATCCTGCTCCCGCAGGACACCCATCTCTCGCATCCTGACCTTGTAAATGCGAGTGATGTAACCATAGGAAAACTTGGTTACAGCACCGTTGCGGAGGTATATCATGCAGGCGTGCCTTTCGGCTATCTGACAAGAAAGACCTTCAGGGAGTCGGAGAGGCTTGAGGGTTTCTGCAGGAGGGAGATGCACTGTCTGAGCATTGATGAAGAGAGGCTGAAGGATGGGAGGTGTCTGGAGGACATAAAAGAGCTTCTTGAGATGCCCCGCATTAAACATACCAGGGACAATGGCGCCATCAAGATCGCAGAATTCATCTGTAATATTTTAAAAGGAGGATAGATATGGGTAAGGCCATAATGGGCGTGATTGGAGGAAGACGGGTGAAGAAGAGGCTCCTTGAGACAGCGGAGGAGGTGGGAAGATTGATAGCGGAAAAAGGCTTCTTCCTGGTATGTGGAGGGCTTGGTGGTGTAATGGAGGCCGCCTCAAAGGGAGCAAAGGAGGCAGGTGGTATAACCATCGGGATACTGCCCCAGGAGACAAAGGAGTATGCCAACCCCTATATAGACATCCCCATAGTAACAGGATTCGGTATCGGCAGGAACATCATTATAGCGAGGACAGCGGATGTGATTATTGCCATCGGTGGGGAGTACGGGACACTCTCTGAGATAGCATTCTCCCTCCAGCTTGAGAAGCCTGTCATAGGGATAGAGACATGGGATATAGAAGGCGTGATAAAGGCCACCGATCCACATGACGCCATACAGAAGGCGATCAAATCAGGTAACCTGTAGATACCTTCACCCTCCTCTTAATAAGGATTGGGGGGTTGTGTAAGGCGGCCTTTGTGTTATTATATTTATTCAAGTGTTAAGGAAGGATATACCTCAGGGCATGAAGAGGTTACTCATTCTGATAATAATCCTGCCCCTCCTGTATTCGCCTGCGCTTGCCGATCCTGCAAGGACCAGGCAGATTACAGGCGTTGTAACATCCATTGATGTGAGAAACGGTATCATAACGGTCAGGAAGAAGGATAGAGAGGTCACGATTAACATAAAGGACAGGACAAAGATCAGGAAATGCATTAAGAGGGACTCGATCAGGGATATCAAGCTCGGTGATAGGGTGACGGTCAGATACAGGGAAGAGGATAATGGCAACAGGGCCACATCCGTAACGATCAAGTAAAGACTAACCCCGGTCTCTACCATGTCTGCAATTTCTCCCTGTCTCCCACAATAACGATGGTCAGGTCTTCAGGTCTGATGTACTTCCTTGCAACCCTCAGGACATCCTCCTTCGTCACACTGTTAATATATTCAGGGTATTTGTCGATATAATCCATGCCAAGTCCATAATATTCGACAGCAACAAGAAAGTCCGCAATCCTCCTGCTCGTCTCTATCCTTACAGGGAAGACACCTGTGAGAAAGGACTTTGCATCCTCAAGCTCTCTATCCGATACGGGTTCCTCCCTTATCCTCTCAATCTCTCCCATGATCTCTTCTATTGCCTCATCCGCTGATTCATTCCTTGTCTGAAGGGATATCTCAAATGCCCCTCCATACTTCCTTGCAGAGAATGTGCTGTAGATATCATAGACGAATCCCTTCTCATCCCTTATCTTCTGCATAAGCCTGGACGCAAAGCCACCCCCACCGAGTATATAATTCATTACTGATATGGCATAGTAATCGGGATTATCCCTGCCCACACCTGTATGGCCGATGATGATATTGGCCTGTGTGAGATCCTTATCTATAACTATGGTCCTGCCACCTCTGCCCCTGGGTGGAGATGGCACCCTGGGATGTGTTGGGCCACCTGGCTTCCATATTTGGAAATACCTGCTGATCAGTGACCGCGCCTCATCGGCTGTTATATCCCCGACAATCGCTATTATGGAGCTGGCTGGAAGATAGTATGTCCTGTGGAAGTCTATAATATCGTCCCTGCTGATACCCCTTAGTGACTCCTCAGACCCCTCAATCAATCTTCCATATGGATGGCCGTCAAACACCTCTTTTATAAATGCCTTTGATGCAACAAAATTAGGATCATCCTCAGACGCCCTAAGACTTCCTTTGATGAGCTTGATCTTCTTCTTTATCTCCCCTTCAGGAAACACCGGATTGAGTATGATGTCAGAGAGGAGGTCAAGACCAAGGATGATGTCCTTCTTGAGGATTGTGAGACCTACGGTTATATAGTCATATCCACCCGATGATTCAAGCTCTCCTCCCACGAATTCTATCTCCTCGTCTATCTGCTCTGCTGTCCTGTTACGGGTCCCTGCCTTAAGGAGCATTGCTGTAAGGTTAGATAGCCCTGCCTTCTCAGGAGGCTCAAGGACACTGCCTGCCCTTATACCAACGGTAACAACCACCATGGGCAGGTTATGCCTCTCCACAATGAGAAGGGTGAGACCGTTGTCAAGCACCTCCCTCTCTACATCAAGGCTGTAGGAGGGAGTGGAGATGCAGGAGAGATGGAAGATTAATACAAAGAGGACTATCTTCAGGAACCCTGAGCCTCTCATCTTGAACCCCTGCCTTTTGGTATCAATATCCCCACGGTCCTGTTATCCTCTGTCAGATACTTCTTTGCCACCCTCTGGACATCCTGTGCTGTAACCCTCCTTATCCCTTCAAGATACCGGTCCTTCAACCTCCAGTCGCCCAGAACCTCGAATATCCCTATAAGCCTTGCCTGATAAAATATAGAATCCTGGGATATTATGAATTCTGCCTCTATGCGGTTCTTCACCTTCTGGACCTCTCTCTCTGTTGGGCCATTCTTCTTTATCTCCTCTATCTCTTCATACAATGCATCTTCAAGCTCTTTTATGTCCCTGCCAGGCATTGGTGTGCCATAGAGGTAAAAGAGGAAGGGGTATCTCTGAAGGTTATCATAACCTGCACCGACCGAGATGGCCATCTGTCTCTGGTCAACAAGGTGTCTGTAAAGCCTCGATGTCCTGCCATCCGACAGTATGTATGCAAGCACATCAAGGGCATAACTGTCCTCATTGAATATATTCGGTGCCTTGTATGCGATCAGTATGTAGGGGAGTTCTGCCTCCTTCTTTAAATAGACCCTCTTCTCACCTGACTGTGGCGGCTCCTCAATCATCGTCCTTTTTATATCCTCTCCTGGAGGGATTGGGCCAAACTCCTCTTTTATCATCTCAAGGACCCTCTCTGTATCTATGTCCCCTGCGACCACTATGAATGCATTGTTAGGCACATAATACCGTCTGTAATACCCATAGAGATCATCCCTTGTTATCCTTTTGAGGTCTGACATCCATCCTATAACAGGCCATCTGTACGGATGATTCTTAAACGCAGCCGCCACAACCTCCTCATACAGCAGGCCCTGTGGGTCATCCTCATACCTGAGCCTCCTCTCCTCCATCACAACCTTCCTCTCCGACTCCACCTCCTCGGGATCAATAAGGAGGTTCTGCATCCTGTCTGCCTCAAGCTCGATAGAGAGATGCAGATTCTCAGGTGCAAGCTTCTGATAATAGAATGCATAATCCCTGCTGGTGCCTGCGTTATCTATTCCACCCACCCTCTTTATGATCCTTGAAAACTCCTTATGTTTATGCGTCCCCTTGAACATCATATGCTCAAGCAGATGGCTCATGCCGCTCTTGCCTATCTGCTCATTGCTTGAGCCTGCATAATACCAGATCTGGAAGACCGCAAGTATTGCACTGGGATCCCTGAGAAGGATGACCTTCAGGCCATTTGGCAGGACCTCTTCATATACAGAAACCTTCTCTGCCCGCCTCGTCTCCGGCAGGGCATGAACACACCCCGATTGGATAAGAAGGAACAGAAAGAGGATTGCAGCAAGATATCGTCTCATAGTTTTAAATAGTAACACAGGGATGCAGAGGAAGTGCAAGCTATCCATCGAGATGGTAAAGAATCCGGTATAAGAGCATCGGCTCATCAGATGGGGGTCCTGCATTGCCTTAATCGTTCTCTGCACAGAAATCAAATCAGACCGTGTTTAATACCCAATTGCCATGCACGCAGGAGATAAACGAATTGAGGAGGCTCGTATTTCAGACTGACATACTTGCAACCCATGAAAAGATATAAGGTCTCTTAACTATTTACAAATAGACAGAGACCTGCATCTCAATATGCAGGTCTCTGTCCACCATGTTTCTAAAACTTCCAGTTCACACCCACTGCCAGGGCGTCCTGGGCATTCTTTGCAGAGATGGTTGTTGGACAGCCTGCTGAACAGGCGCCCATATCATAATATGTCCCTTTTGAGGTCACCTCTTTCTCAAAGGCATGCTTGTATGCGAGGTCTATGCTCATGCTATCTGTCAGTTCATATCCAAGGCCGAGTGTTATGTGGTGTTCTGTAATGGCTGGAAAACCGATGAGGTTGAAGAATGCGATGTTAAAGTCTCCGAATGGGCTATCAAAGTCAGGGATGGAGTTTTCGGACATCGGGTAGCCCTCAAGACCATCCTCCTCCCTTATCGGAGTCTTTGCGTAGTTCCATCCTGCCCTGAGCGCAAGCCTTGGTGTTGGCCTGAACTCTCCACCTATGGCAATCACCCACTGATCCTCCCACTGGAAGTCCCTGTATCCCTTTGCATCTGCCCAGTTTATCCATCTGAGATCTGCAATAAGTTTGGTGTTATCAATAGGGATTATGCCGATACCAAATGCAACCTCCTGGGGCTGTGTAAGACTCATGTCCTCGTACTCTCCGTCTCCATTTGTATCAAACAGCCTCTCATAGGTCATTGATAAAGGGCTTTCATATGTCAGGCCTGCAAATATAGAATCTGTTATCCTGTATGCGATGGCCAGGTGTGCACCAATACCAAAATCCTGTGACTGCCCGCCACCTGCATTCCAGCATGAGTTTGGATCTGCTGCATCAGCACACATCACGGCCCCCATGTCCAGTGAACCATAGGCAAGATGAACACCACCGCCGATAGAAAGGGCCTCATTGACCTTGTAGGCAACACTGGGGATAAACCTCATGAACTGGAAATTGGTATGCATATTGAGGTCTCTGCCCATGGCTGACTGAAGATCATGGTTATTCCTGTAATCAACACCCATGCCAGAGACACCAAACATACCAAGGCCGAATGTGAGCCTGTCGTTCAATTGTGTGATAAGTCCAACCTCAGGAACACCAAAGGTGTCAGCCTTGGATGTCTGCCAGCCTGAGTCTCCCATGGGATTCTGTATCCTTGCCTTGACAGAGGGCATAAAGAGTATCCCCCCAAAGCTCAGATGAAACCCATCATAATAGGACATCCAAGCAGGGTTTCTGAAGATGGTGTCAGTCGGACCAACCGGCATCCCGACACCAGTGCCACCCATGCCCCTTGAGGCAGGTGATACACCGATCATGTTGTCTCCATTTGTTGCATAACCAGTGGCCATAAAACCTATTATGACCATGGCCATGATGACCAGACTGAGGACCGTCCTTTTCATCTCATAAACCTCCTTTCTATTTTTTTCTGAGATAGAATATAAACACACCGCCTTCTTCCCTTGACTCAAGGAGCTCATGCCCCGTCCTTTCGGCAAAGGCAGCGATGTCCGACTTTGAGCCCTTGTCCGTGGCCTCGACCCTCAGTACCTGCCCTGACTCCATCTCCTCGATCGCCTTCTTCGTCTTGACAATGGGCATGGGACAGTTCAAACCCTTACAATCAAGGACCTTGTCTGCCTCCATCTACACACACCTCCTCCCTCTCTCTTGATATCGTATAGCGTCAAATAAATAACGTTATGTCTGCATCAAGGGCAAAGTTCAGAAACTCCGCCGCACCTGCCACCACAACACCCTCAACAAGATCTTCCTTCTTAACACCTGTCATCTCAAGCGTCGGGGTGCAGGCTATCATCTTGACATCGGCCTCGATACAGGTCTGTACAAGCTCTGGGATTGTCGGCCAGTTGATCTTCTTTATCATACCCTTCATCATCGTGGTCGCCATGGGTGTCATACCAGGGAGTATACCGAGTATATTAGGGAACGGGACCGGTGAGGGCATTGCGGGGTTTGCAACAGGTGCCACCTTGAGCGATGCATACTTCTTCTTGTTTATTATGTCCACCCCATAGAGTGTGAAGAATATGGCGGTCTCCACATCCATGGCAGCAGCCGTGGAGGCAAGTATCAGTGGTGGATACGCCATATCAAGCGTGCCCTTTGAAGCAATAATAGCCATCCTCTTTCTCTTCTCCTCTGCCATAAATCTATACCTCCCTCGTCTTCATTATTTCAAAGTTTTAGTAGCAATTATGATGCCAGTATATTTAAAATGGTTCAGCAGAGGAGTGGGGTGTCCACAATAAGTAGATCCGCAGATATTAATATTATCCTCTCCTGTCAATAACTGCAAAATGATGTTCAAAATTGAAACATGTGTGAAACATTATTTGTTTCATGTTTCATTCTGTTACATTGCCTTCAGTCTCCTCCACAGGGTAGTTCGGCTGATGCCAAGGGTCTTTGCGACCATCGTCTTGTTACCCCTGTATCTCTTGAGGAGCTCAAGGATGTGCCTGCGTTCAAGCTCATCAATACTTTCCCCTCCATGGGAGGGATCAATCCTTGGATGTGAGGCCTCAGCACTGTTAAGTATTGTGGCAGGAAGGGAGTCCAGCTCTATCCTCTCTGTCCTTGACTTTATGTATGCGTGTTCTATGGCGTTCTCAAGCTCTCTGACATTGCCAGGCCAGTCATAGTCAAGCAGGGCAGAGAGGGCATCAGGTGCTATATCTGTGATCCTTGGCCTGTTAGGCATCTTTGTGTGGCATTTCTCAAGGAAGTGGCTCACAAGGAGGGGAATATCCTCCTTCCTCTCCCTCAGTGGTGGGATGACCACAGGGACAACACAGAGCCTGTAGTATAAATCCTCCCTGAACCTTCCTGCTTTTATCTCCTCCTTGAGGTCTTTGTTTGTGGCAGCTATGACCCTGACATCCACCTTCCTTGTCTTCGTGTCCCCAACCCTCTCAAACTCCATATCCTGAAGAACCCTCAGGAGCTTTGGCTGTAATGCCAGGGGCATGTCAGCGATCTCATCAAGAAAGATCGTCCCGCCATCAGCAAGTTCAAACTTCCCGACCTTATCCCTTATTGCACCACTGAACGCCCCCTTAACATGGCCAAACAGCTCGCTCTCAAAGAGTCCCTCAACAATGGCACTGCAATTGACCTTTATAAACGGCTTGTCCCTGCGTCTGCTTTCGTGGTGGATGGCCCTTGATACGAGTTCCTTGCCCGTCCCGCTCTCACCCTCTATGAGTATTGCACAGTCTGTATCAGCAAGCACCTCTATCAGCTCGAATATCTGCTGCATCTGCTTGCTCCTGCCGATTATACTGGAGAACTTGAATCTATCATTTATCTCCTTCCTCAGCTTCTCTATCTCTGATGCATCTCTCACGGTTGCGACCAGCTCTATGCCCTCAGGGCTGTCCTTGAGGAATGCTGTGCTGATGTAGACAGGGATCGTCTCACCATCCTTCCTCACCAGCCTCTCGCTCACATTTGCCATCCCGTACCCTCTTCTGAGTGTGTTGGACAAGGGGCAGGCATCATTACAGTTGTCCGCCTTCAGGACCTCCTCGCACCTCATACCGATAACATCGGCCTCCTTGAGCCCTGTCAGGTTTTCCATCCCCCTGTTAAAGCTCGTTATCCTGAGGTCCCTGTCCACGGTGAAGACGCCATCGGCAAGGCTCTCTATGATGGAATCGACCTTTCCCTTCTCCTGAGAGAGGATGATGTTACTCTTCTTGAGGGACTCTATCACCCTGATCGCCTCGCTCATCGGCCTGAAGTTCTCTATTATCCCTATCTCCCTGCCTTCACTGTCATAAAGCGGTGCAACATTCAGGCAGAGCGGGATGGATGATTTGTCCTCTTTGTAGAGATTGATATTGATAAAGTGTGACGTGCCCTTACATATCCCGTCGCCAGAGTCAAACGGGCAGTTATTCAGACAGAGCTCGGTCTTTATCACCTCATCGCACCGTCTTCCCTCAAGGGGGGTATCCATGGCAAGACCAAGGAGCTCCCTTGCCATCCTGTTGATGAATACGATCCTCCTGTCAAGGCCTATGACGACTATCCCTTCTGCGATGCTCTGTAGTATGGAAGGATAAAGGGTCTCTCTTCTCTCCATAAAAGGAAACCAATTCAAAATTTATATGATTTATTTTACCATAACATAGGCAAATAAATAGGGCATTTGGGGATCATGAAGAAAGAGGCATATCTTGTCGGCCACGAAGAGGAGAGGCAGCGGCTTGATATATTCATCTCAAAAAAGATCGGGCTGTCCCGCTCCTTTATCCAGAGGCTCATCAAGGAGGGGGAGGTTACTGTAAACTCAATGACCGTAAAGGCAGGCTATAGGGTAAAAGTGGGCGATAGGGTAAGCCTGAGCATCCCTGAAGAAGAGAAGGAGGAGGTATTAATCCCAGAACATATCCCACTTGATGTCGTATATGATGACCCCCATATTATAGTGATTAACAAACCAGCAGGGATGGTGGTATATCCTTCAGCAGGCCACATAAGGGGGACGCTTGTAAATGCCCTTATGGGGATGGGTGTGAGGCTGGCTCGCACAGGTGCACCCCTGAGGCCAGGGATTGTACACAGACTGGACAAGGATACATCAGGCCTGATAGTGCTTGCAAAGGATGATACAGCATATCTGAATCTGATCAGGCAATTTCAGGCCCGTGAGATCAAGAAGTACTATACTGTCATTGTATATGGTGTCCTGAGCAGGAGGGATGGTGAGATCAGGGGTATCATCGGAAGGTCTCCCTCTGACAGGAAGAGGATGTCGACAAGGGTGAGAAGGGGTAAAGAGGCCATTACACGATATGAGGTGATCAGGGATTGCAGATTTGCCTCACTCCTTAAAGTGAGACTGGTCACAGGCAGGACACACCAGATAAGGGTACACCTTGCCTCGATAGGTCACCCTGTCCTTGGGGACAGGACCTACGGAAGGAAGACCATACTGAGGCTCGGACAAAGGGAGATAAGGTTCGAACGGCAGATGCTGCACGCATCTGAGATGTGGCTCGGACACCCTGTAACAGGCAGTCCACTCCACCTCCTGGCGCCCCTGCCAGTGGATATGAAGAGGGCAATGAAAGATATAGGGCTTGATGACGGCAACGATTTGACATTTCCCTTATAATGTGATATTCTTCCTAAAAAAGAATGATTCTAAATTATTAAGGGCCTTTTAAGTGGCAATAGATCGTCCATGATGGGTATAATGGTTAAAAATTCAGGAAAGGAGGTATATATGAGTATCCAGGATGCGATAGAGACGGCCATAAGGATGGAGACAGATGCAATAAACTTCTACAGAGAGGCGACAGGGAAAACCAGTCATCCTGCAGGTAAGAGGATGTTCGAGAGTTTCGTAAAGGACGAGACACGGCACCTCAGGTATCTTGAGGATATACTCAAGGGTCTTGATATAGACCCGCGCATAGAGTGCACAGGCGATGTGAAGACCATCTTTTCTGATCTCAAGGATCAGATGATGGAGCGCATATCAGCGACAGCGGATGAGAGGGAGGCGATAAAACTGGCCCTTGACATGGAGAAAAAGGGATATGATTTTTACAAGGCAGCTGCAGAAAGGGCGGATGATCCAAAGGTGAAGAGGCTCTTTGAGGTCCTAACCACAGAGGAACAGCGCCACTATGAACTCCTGGATAATACCCATAGCTTCCTTGAAGATACCGGCAACTGGTTCATGTGGGAGGAGATGAGCATCGTTGAAGGAGGTTAAACTATAAGATAACGGAGGTGTTACAATGAAGGCCATACAGATCAAACCTGATATATACTGGGTTGGCGCCATTGACTGGGCGGTCAGGGACTTTCACGGATACGTCACACCACACGGAACTACATATAATAACTATCTCATAATGGATGAGGAGATCACCCTTGTGGATACAGTGAAGTATGATTTTGCAGAGGTAGGGATAGCCACGCTCAAATCGGTCGTAGAGCCTGCAAGGATCAAGAATGTGATTGTAAACCACATAGAGAATGACCATATGGGTGCACTTGGCGCATACATGGAGCTCTGCCCTGAGGCCGTGATATACACAACAAAGAGGGGGCATCAGGGTATGCAGAGGTTCTTTGACACATCACGCTGGAATGTCAGAGAGGTAAAGACAGGGGATGAGCTCAAGATAGGCAGGCATACCCTCCTCTTTATCGAAACCCCCATGCTCCACTGGCCTGACAGCATGATGACCTATGTAAGGGAGGCAAGGCTCCTCATCTCGCAGGATGCCTTTGGACAGCACCTTGCCACCACTGCCAGGTTTGATGATGAGTTTATCGAGTGTGCCTCCTATGCCGAGTTAGAGAATGCGGTGATTGACTACTATGCAAACATCCTCATGCCATTCAGCAAACTCATAAAGTCAAAGATCAAACAGCTCCAGGAGATGGGCCTGGAGATCGATATGATAGCACCTGATCATGGCATTATATGGCGTCGTGAACCGATGAGACCAGTGCAGATGTATCTGGATATGGCAGGTGGAAAGACGAGCCTCAGGATAGCACTCATCTATGACACAATGTGGCATAGTACAGAGATGCTCACCCAGCCAATCATGCAGGGTGTTAAGGACGAAGGGGTAGACTGCCAGGTGATAAAGCTGAGGGCCACACCCATGTCAGTTGCAATAACCGAATTCTGGAAGTCAAGGGGGCTATTGGTTGGCTCTCCTACATTGAATAACGAGGTGTACCCTTCGGTGGCAGAGTTTATAACCCACCTCAGGGGACTGAGGCCTGCAAACAGGATCGCTGCTGCCTTTGGGAGTTATGGATGGGGGGCTGGTGCGGTAAAGTGGCTGTATGAGCAGTTTCGGGCGATGAAGCTTGAGACCATTGAACCAGGCCTTGAGGTGCAGTACCGGCCCACCGCAGAGGATATGGATAGGGCCTACGAGTTTGGTATACAGTTTGCCCGTGCAGTAAAGGGATATCATGAAGGATTCACCAAGGGGGAGGACAGATGAAGTATAAGTGCACCGTCTGTGGCTATATATATGATGAGGCCGTTGAGGGGACGCCCTTTGACCAGTTACCAGAGGACTGGAACTGTCCTGTCTGTAACGCTCCAAAGGAGGCCTTTGAGCCGTTATAATTAAGAAAGGAGGGGCTTATGGCTGTTAAGAAGGCAGGGGAGAAATACAGGTGTAATGTGTGTGGTAATGAGGTGGTGGTCACCAAGGTGGGTGGTGGAGAGCTGGTCTGTTGTGGCCAGCCGATGGAGCTGATCGGCGAGGAGTGATCAGGGTGGATAAAGGTGAAGGTGATAGCCTTTCTTGGTAGCCCCAGGGTCGAAGGGAATACAGAGGTCCTACTCAATGAGGCATTGAGGGGCGTCAGGGAAGAGGGGCATGAGATAACCATATTCAGGCCGTCACAGATGGATATATCTCCCTGCCTCAACTGTGATGGCTGTGTTGATACAGGAAGGTGTATCATTCATGATGACATGGAAGGGGTCTATGAGGCCATCCGCAGAGGAGACCGCTTTGTGTTAGCATCACCTATCTTCTTCTTTGGCCTTCCTGCACAGCTTAAGGCCATGATCGACAGATGTCAGGCCATCTGGTGTGAAAAGTATCTGCTTAAAAGGCCGATCAAACCAGGCCCTCATGGCAGAAGGGGACTCCTCCTCATGGTGGGTGGTATGAAGAGGGAGATAGGATTTGAGTGTGGAGATGCCACTGCAACTGCCTTCTTCAGGACCATAAGTGTCCCTGAACATAAGAGGCTCTATTATAAACAGATCGATGCAAAGGGTGAGATACTCAGACACCCTGAGGCACTGAAGGAGGTATATGAGGCAGGCAGGGAGCTCGTAAGGGGGTAAAGATCATGGAGGGTGGTAATATAGTCTTATTTGCACTGAGCACATGTCCTGCATGTAAAAAGACCAAGGGATTGCTCGAGGAGCTTGGTATCGATGCCGTGATCGTAGACCTCGACCTTGTTGACCTTGACTCAAGAGACAGGTTGCTCAAAGAACTCAGGAGGTTCAATCCACAGGAGACGTTCCCCACCCTTGTGATAGACAAGGGCAAGAGGGTGATAGTCGGTTATAGCGAGGATGAACTGAGAGAGGCCCTGCAAGGTGTCCATGGAGCATCTTAAGAGGATACTGTTTCTCTTCATAGCCCTTACAGCGGTGTTCGTCTTCATAGTGGAAGAGGGCGTCCACATCACCTCGATATGGAACATCTCTCCACTGATGATAGCCGCATTGTTGACATCGCTACTTAAAGGGTTAAATGGCAGGGCGAGGTCTGCATCTATAGGTTATATAGCATGTTCGATCATGTCCGTGGGATTCTTCCACCTTGCATGGCTTTATGACTGGGGGAGGATCGCCTCAGGTTCATCAACCGCCTCGATGATGTTCATGGTGCTACCCATCCTCACAGTGTTGATCGGCATCATGGGATCGATTGTGGGCATGATATTCCTGTAGGATCAACCACGAGCCCCAGCCTCCTCTACATGTGCAGGTATCTGCTCTTTATATCCACAGCCCTTCTTCAGGCAGACATACACCTCCTCCTTCTTCGTCCTCTTCTCTGCAAGGACACCATCGATACACCTTGGACAATTCCTCGGGACAGGTCTATACCATGTCGCAAACTTGCAGGCAGGATAGTTACTACAGCTGTAGAACACCCTGCCCTTTTTTGTCCTCCTCTCCACTATCTCACCATCATCCTCAGGACACTTAATCCCAAGCCCATATGGCTTTGTATTCTTGCATTCAGGATACCTGCTGCACGATAGGAACCTGCCGAACCTCCCCTTCTTCAGGACCATTCGGGAGCCACACTTCTCACACACCTCGTCCGTCTCCTGCGCCTCCACCTCGGCCTCTTCGTTCCTGAGTGGCCTCCTGTTTCTGCACTTTGGGAAGCCTGAGCAGGCAATGAACCTCCCGTGCTTCCCCCATTTTATAACCATCGGCCTGCCGCATCTCTCACAGACCTCATCGGTCGGGATATCCGCTGGCTTTATCCTTCCAAGGCTCTCCATCGCCTCTGTCAGGTCTTTATCAAATGGCCTGTAAAAGTCCATAACCACATCCACCCATCTGAACTTACCTGCCTCCACCTTATCAAGGTTATCCTCCATCCTTGCGGTAAAGTTATAATCCATGATGTCAGAGAACCTCTGGACAAGGAGGTCGTTAACCAGGACACCCAGTTCAGTGGGCCTGAACCTGCCATCCACCTTCTCGACATACTTCCTCTCCTGTATGGTGGAGAGGATGGTTGCATAGGTGCTTGGCCTTCCAATACCCCTTGCCTCAAGCTCCTTGACAAGGGTTGCCTCTGTGTATCTTGGTGGTGGCTGGGTGAAGTGCTGACGGGGCACTATGGACAACACCCTGAGGGAATCCCCCTCCTTTAACGATGGCAGCTTCTTTTCACCCTCCTCTGTGGCATCATCAACGCCCTCGGTATAAAGGGACATGAAGCCAGGAAACCTGACCACGGTCCCAGTGGCCCTGAAGAGACACCTGCCTGCCTCAATGTCCACTGTGGTCTGCTCGAGTTGTGCAGGCCTCATCTGGCTTGCAATAAAGCGGTTCCATATAAGGGTATATAGGCGATACTGGTCACGACTCAAAAACCCCTTAACTCTGTCCGGGGTCCTAAAGACAGAGGTCGGCCTTATCGCCTCATGGGCCTCCTGCGCTGTCTTCTTGCTCTTATACACCGGAGGCTTTGGAGGGATATATTGCTCGCCGTATGCCTCCCTGATATATTCCCTTGCCTCATCCTGTGCCTCAACCGCAACCCTTACAGAATCTGTCCTCATGTAAGTGATGAGCCCGACAGAGCCTTCGTCCCCCAGTTCAACACCCTCATAAAGCTGTTGTGCAATGAGCATCGTCCTCTTGGCAGTAAACCTGAGCTTTCTTGCTGCCTCCTGCTGGAGTGTGCTCGTGATAAAAGGGGGTGATGGTGAACGGGTCTTCCTCTTCTTCTCTACCCTCTTAACGATAAACGGCCTGCCGTCCACCTCATCCACGATCCTCTTTGCCTCTGCCTCATTCCCTATCTCTGCCTTCTTGCCATCCAGCTGGTGGAGTTTGGCATCAAACCGTGGTGGCTCTCCTCCCTCAAGGGTGGCTGTTATGCTCCAGTATTCAACAGGCCTGAATGCCTCGATCTCCCTCTCCCTGTCAACCACGAGCCTGAGTGCCACAGACTGGACCCTCCCAGCACTCAGGCCACGCCTCACCTTACGCCACAGGAGGGGAGAAAGCTTGTATCCCACGAGCCTGTCCAGTATCCTCCTTGCCTGCTGGGCATTGAAGAGATCGGGATTGAGCCTCCTGGGATTCTTCAGGGCCTCCTTCACAGCCCTCTCGGTGATCTCGTTGAACTCCACCCTCAGTATCTTATCAGAGTCGCCGTCCAGCTCCTCTGCTATGTGCCATGCTATGGCCTCTCCCTCCCTGTCAGGATCAGGCGCAAGAAAGACCCTGTCAGCATCCCGTGCAGCCCTCTTCAACTCCCTGAGGATCTTATCCTTTCCATCTATCACCACATATGTGGGCCTGAAATTATCCTCGATATCCACCCCCAGCTCCCTCTTCGGCAGATCCTTCACATGGCCAACAGAGGCCTTTATAACAAACTCCTTACCAAGGAATTTGCTCAGCGTCTTTACCTTTGTTGGTGACTCAACGATTAAAAGCGACTTCATGGCCTTCAATCCAATCCTATATTAATTATAAAATTTTTGCCATCCATCTGTTTTACAATACCCTTGAGTTCAAGTGCAAGCAACAGCGACAGGGCCTTATTAATGGAGAGCCTGCTCTCCCTCACAATATCATCTATATGCCTCGGCTCGCAGCCGAGGTGTCTTAATATCGCCTCTTCCTCCTCTGTCACCTGTGGCATCAACCCCTGAACACCGGGCCCGTGCTCCCTTATAATACCCGCCAATTGTGGTCTCAACTCCTCGATCACATCATCAGCCCCCTCGATGAGCCTCGCCCCCTTCTTTATCAAATCATTTGTGCCTTTTGACCTCTTTGATGTTATATTCCCAGGGACCGCAAAGACCTCCTTGCCCTGATCAAGTGCATAATTTGCCGTAATCAACGATCCGCTGTTGCCTGTGGCCTCCACAACTATCACACCGAGTGAGAGTGCACTTATGAGCCTGTTCCTCCTTGGAAAGTTGCCCTTATCAGGCAATGTGCCCATGGGGAACTCACTAATTACGGCACCTGACGATGCTATCTCATCCATCAACCCCCTGTTCTCCCTTGGATAGGGGACGTCTATCCCGGAGCCAAGGACTGCTATGGTCCTGCCCTTGGCCTTCAATGCACCCCTGTGTGATACGGAATCAATGCCCCTTGCCATACCACTCACGATCGTAAGACCCCTCTCAGCAAGGTCATGGCTGATCCTCTCCGCAACCTGCACGCCATAATATGTGGGCGTCCTTGAACCGACCATCGCAATGGCATACTTATCAGAATCTCTGATCTCTCCCTTCATATACAGCATTATTGGTGCATCATCGATCTGTCTGAGCCCATCAGGATAATCCTCATCCCTGATAGTGACAAGCCTTACGCCACTCCTATGAACGGCCTCTATCTCCCTCTCAACCCTGTCCCAATCCCTGAAGCCCGTGATCTGTCGCGCCCTCTCCTCCCCTATGCTGCCCATCTTCATAAGTTCATGCGGATCCATATGAAATACATTCTCAGGGTCTCCAAAGACAGAGACCAGCCTCCTCGCAAGCACAGGCCCTATGCTGGACAGGAGGTTGAGGGCAACCCAGTATTTAAGATCGGGCATAGCTAAGTTATTATAGTTATGAATTGTTGATCATGGCAACCTGAGGATCTTGTAAAAGGGTGCGGGTATCAGAAGATAACCTGTTAGGCCTTAACTTAAAGATGTGAGAGCTCCCCAACAGTGACCATTCACATAGGGACTGCCCAACACCTACTTGGAAAGTGGACAGGGTTCTTTATTCTGCATTTAAATTTTTCAGTATCTTTTTTGCCAGGGTTTCCTTTATCTCATTATGACGAGGCACTGCCTCAATAGCTCCAGTCTTCGGTTTGATCCAAAGGGAGTGAGACCTGCCTTCGCGTCTTAAATAACAAACCGCAATCCTTAATCCCCGCCCTAAATTCACGCCGTTTCACCAATCACTACCTTCTCCTGTATTACGTCTTCAGGCAATCCACGAAGGATACCCTGCCTGCGATCCTCAAAATCAATTCGATAGCCTCTCGTAAATTATTTTTGCCTCCTCTATTGTCTCACCCTGTCCATTTGCACCAGGTATCTCTGGACAAATAGCCCGGTGCCCACCCTCAGGTGCTGGCTCAATAAGATTCTCTGGTAGAGGTTGCCTCTCAAATACCAGCCTTGAACAGGCCTGTCTTGATTTCCATCTGGGATGGTGGTTAAGATGAAATTAAAAAGGAGAGGTGTATTATGTGCGAGACCAATGTATATATTGATAATGATGGGAAGGAAGAACTCTATCTTGAGAATGTGGATATCGTAAGGCCCGAAGGGGACAGGATATTTATGAAGAGCCTCTTTGGAGAGCAGAAGACCTTTGAAGGCTCTATCAAGGAGATCTCGCTCACAAAACACAGGATAGTCCTCAAGAGATAAAACGACCCCATTCATAAATGCGGTTCATGCGTCTCATCATACAGGAGGGCGGAAGTGCCCCCTTCAATATGGCACTTGATGAGGCCATATCAGAGGCTGTGAGAAAGGGGCTTTCTCCACCAACGCTGAGGCTCTATCAGTGGGAGTCTCCATCGATCACCATCGGATACTTCCAGAGGGCCTCGGACATAGATATGCACTATTGCTCGGAGAGGGGCTATGCAATTGTAAGGAGGCTGACAGGTGGAAGGGCGATCCTCCATGATGATGAGATCACATACAGCATCTCCTCCCGTTTTGACGGTAATATCTTCACGGGCAGATTGCACAGCGACTATTCAGTCATAGGGAATGCCATACTCTGTGCATTGAGCCTATGCGGCATTGATGCAATACTCAACCATTCCAAGAGACAGAGAGGACAGAGGAGCACCGCCTGTTTTAAATCCGTCTCATATGGAGAGATAACAGTGGACGGAAGGAAGATAACAGGCAATGCCCAGAAGAGGTTTACAGATGGACTGCTCCAGCAGGGCTCGATACCGCTGAGTATAGACAGGCTCGAGCTAAAACGTATATTCAACGAGGGGTTTGACGATGTGGCTGGACTCAGAGACATCAAACCTGGTATCACCGTCAGAGAGATAAGGGATGCCCTGAGGAGGGGGTTTGAAGAAGTCCTTGGCGTGAGGATGATCTCAGACAGACCCACGGACCTTGAGATGAGGCGTGCCCGTGAGCTTGAGTCAGAGAGATACTCCACCAGGGGGTGGAATATGAGGAGATGAATCATCCCCTGCCGAGTCAGGTGTAACAGTCATCGGACCTGGCCTGGTGGATTTAATATAAAAGGCGATCAGACAGCCCCATAACGCGACCGAGAGGTAACTCTGGAGGAACATATTTATCAATGAAGCAAGGACAGGGAACGCGCTCAGGGAGAGGATCACGAGATTAACAACAAAGCCGATACCCAGGATGATCAGGTAGTAGAGGAAGGTCCTTGTATTGTCCCTCAGGAACTCATAGGTAAGCCTTATAGAGTCCGTTACGCCCCTGCCCTCGACAACAGAGATCACCAGGGAGTAGAGCATGAAGACAAGGAAGGCATAGAGGAGTATTGATCCAAAGACTATCACAAACAGGCTGATAAAGGAATTGAAGAACATCTGCACAGAAGGGGTGCCTGTATCCATCCCCTGTATGGCCGCTGTAGCGATGCCTCCAAAGACGGCAAATACGATGATCAGGCCCGTAAATACGAGGAGGAGGAACGAGAGCAACCAGAAGATACGGCCAAAATGCCTCTTCGCCTCAGCAAAGAAGGAGGAGAGTCTGAAGGTATAGGTATGATCTATTGAAGAGACCCCGAGCACCCCGAGTGTCCCGCTCAGTGTATACAGGTATATAATGGAGGCGAATACCAAATAAAATAAGGCCGCTATTATGAAGAAAAGGACCAGGCCAATGTATCGGGCAACGAAGTCAGCCGGTGTATTCAGGAGCTCTGTAAGCAGATCCCTCATATGGGCTATGTCAAAACCAAGGTAGGCTATCCCTATAATAAGGGGTGTGCCGATGAATATGATCATACCGACGAAATTTATAATCGCTGTGATGATATGGATAACCACCAACTGCCAGTTCCTGTGGGTCAGCCTGAAGCCTTCTTTTATGCTCTCCCACATCATGCTGTATTAATTTTACTTGAAAAAGCATAAACTTATCTATAAAATCTTGCTTAATGGGTGTGCTTGAGGAGATACTGAGGGCCAAGAGGGAGGAACTCAGGGAGAAGAAGGGTTCCTCTGCACTCAGGGAACTCAGGGAGAGGGCAAGGGATGCAGAACCTGTAAGGGGATTCGGGGATGCGATCAGAAGGGGAGACGGCCCGCTGAGGTTGATCGCAGAGGTGAAGAGGGCATCCCCCTCAAGGGGTATTATAAGGGAGGCCTTCAACCTCCCTGAGATACTGGATATATACGAAAGAAAGAACGTTGACGCTATATCCATACTCACAGATGAGAGGTATTTTGGTGGAAGCATTGAGCACCTGAGGACCGCAAGGGCACGGACAACAAGACCACTGTTGAGGAAGGACTTTATAATCGATGAATGCCAGGTTTATGAGGCAAGGGCTTATGGTGCAGACGCCATACTCCTCATCGTCTCAGCACTTGAGAGGTCACAGCTGATGGACCTCATGGGGCTTGCAGGAGAAATCGGGCTTGACTGTCTCGTCGAGGTCCATAACCTGAAGGAGCTTGACACGGCCCTTTATTGTAATGCCGGGATAATCGGGATAAACAACAGGGATCTGAATACCCTTGATGTAGACCTCAATACAACCCTTGATTTAATAAAGGACATCCCTGAAGGTAAAATCACCGTGAGTGAAAGCGGAATCGAATCAAGGACAGATGTGGAGAGGATCGGGTCAGCAGGTATCGATGCTATACTCGTGGGCACATCCCTGATGAAGGCAGGGGACATAGGTGAGAGGATTGATGAATTAATGGGTAGAAAGGGTTAAGATATAGGCATGAAGAGGCTTGTGGAGAAGGCGAACGTGCTGATAGAGGCGCTGCCGTATATAAGGAACTTCTACGGCAAGACCTTTGTGATCAAATACGGTGGCGCTGCAATGGTCAAGGAGGGGCTAAAGGATGCCTTTGCAGAGGATATAGTGTTGCTCAGCTTCATAGGGATAAAGCCTGTTATCGTCCATGGCGGGGGCCCTGAGATAAACAGGATAATGGAACAGATGGGCAAGAAGCCCACCTTTGTCCATGGCCAGAGGTTTACAGACAAGGAGACCATCGATATCGTTGAGATGGTCCTTGGAGGGCTCATAAACAAGCAGATAGTCTCATTGATAAACAGCCATGGGGGAAGGGCTATAGGTATAAGCGGGAAGGACGGAAACCTAATAAAGGCAAAGAGGAAGGTCATAAAACAGGTCTCACCCGAGACAGGGACACCTGAGATAATAGACCTTGGCCTTGTGGGCGAGATAAAGGAGATCAACCCCGAGATCATAATATCCATAGAGAAGGAAGGGTTCATCCCTGTTATAGCCCCTATAAGCACGGGTAGTAAGAACGAGACACTGAATATCAATGCAGACTATGTTGCTGGCATGATAGCCCACTCCCTCAGGGCTGAGAAGTTGATCCTGCTTACAGATGTCGAGGGTATAAAGGACAGGAATGGGAGGCTCATTTCAACCCTGAATGAGAGGCAGATAAAGAGGCTGGTCTCAGAGGGTGTGATCTCAGGGGGTATGCTCCCAAAGGTCCAGGCCTGCCAGAAGGCATTAAAGGGCGGTGTCAGAAAGACACACATAATAGATGGCAGGATACACCATGCCCTCCTCCTTGAGATATTCACACAGGAAGGGATAGGCACAGAGATAGTAAGATAATACAGAGATCATGCAGCTCACCGAGAACGCACTCAAGGTCTTAAGGACACGCTATCTCCTCAAGAACGAGAAGGGAGAGGTTGTGGAGTCCCCTGAGGAGATGTTCAGGAGGGTGGCAAGGGCCATCGCATCCTCAGAATCCCTCTATGGCGAGGATCCCCTGGAATGGGAAGAGAGGTTTTATAAGGTAATGACCGATCTCCTCTTCCTCCCGAACACACCCACCCTGATAAATGCAGGGAAGGAGATAGGACAACTTGCAGCCTGCTTTGTCCTGCCTGTTGACGACTCAATGAAGAGCATATTCGACTCCCTGAAGAATGCAGCACTCATCCTCCAGAGTGGTGGTGGCACGGGCTTCTCATTCTCAAGGCTGAGGCCCAGGTCTGACATAGTGAAGTCAACAGGCGGTATCGCAAGTGGCCCTGTCTCATTCATGAGGATCTACAATACCGCCACAGAGGTGATCAAGCAGGGTGGTGCGAGGAGGGGTGCCAACATGGGTATATTGAGGGTTGATCACCCTGATATACTTGAGTTCATCAGGATAAAGAGGCAGGAGGAGGAGCTCTCCAACTTCAACATATCTGTTGCCATAACCGACAGATTCATGCAGGCGCTCAGGGACGACACAGAGTATGAGCTGATAAACCCAAGGAGCAGAAGGGTTACAGGCCGTTTGAGGGCAAGGGAGGTATTTGATGAGATAGTTGAGAGTGCGTGGGAGACGGGTGATCCAGGGCTCGTCTTTATTGATCGGATAAACAGGGATAACCCCACCCCACATATAGGTGAGATCGAGAGCACAAACCCATGTGGTGAACAGCCCCTCCTGCCCTATGAGGCGTGTGTGCTCGGATCGATAAACCTATCGAGGGTATTAAAGGAGGGAAGTCACGCTCTACACAGATATGAGATTGACTGGGAACTCCTCTCATCCCTTGTAAGACTTGCCGTTCGTTTCCTTGATGATGCAATCGATGCCAATAAATATCCCGTGCCTGAGATAGAGAGGATGCATAAGGGCAACAGGAAGATCGGACTTGGTGTGATGGGATGGGCCGACCTCCTCATAAGGCTCGGGATAAGATACAACTCGAAGAGGGCCTTCAGACTCGCAAGGGAGGTCATGGGCTTCATAAGGAACAGGGCACGGGAGGCATCGTCTGAGCTTGCAAGGAAACGGGGCAGCTTTCCAAACTTTGAAGGCTCCGTCTATGACACCCCTGAATACCGATCAAGGGGTGGGCTCAGAAATGCAACAACAACCACCATTGCCCCAACAGGCACCCTCTCCATCATCGCAGGGTGTTCAAGCGGGATCGAACCACTCTTTGCCATCGCCTACAAGAGGCTCGTCCTTGATACCGAACTCTATGAGATACACCCGTACTTCCTTGAGATTGCGAGGAAGAGGGGATTTTACAGCCCTGAATTAATCCAGAGGATAAATAGAAAGGGCAACCTGAGGGGTATAAAAGAGGTGCCAGGTGATGTCAAGAGGGTCTTTGTAACCGCACTGGAGATACCCCCAGAGGATCACATAGAGATGCAGGCTGCCTTCCAGGAGTTCACTGACAACGCAGTATCAAAGACCATAAACCTGAAAAACAGGGCGACAAGGGAGGATGTGGCAAGGGCCTTCCTCCTGGCCTATGAGAAGGGCTGTAAGGGCATCACGGTCTTCAGGTATGGCTCAAAAAGGGGCACATTGATAAAGGCAGAAGAGGTGGTATAATATCTTATGGCATTAAGTCTGGACGCCGTACTGATTATCGGGTTATTCATCTTCACCTGCCTGATCAACCTGCCCTTTGGCTATCTGAGGGGCAGAAGCAAAAAGTATTCCTTCAAATGGTTCTTATACATTCACCTGCCCATACCCTTTGTCTTCCTTGCACGGGTCTTATCCCATATCGACTTTAAATACATCCCCATCTTTGTCCTTGCAGCGATCATCGGACAGATAGCAGGCTCAAGGTTAGGGGTATAATGCTACAGGCATTCCTTTTAGAGCCTGGACGGATCGAGTTAAAAGAGACCATCCTGCCAGAACCATCGGACGGGGAGGTGGTGGTGAGGGTGAAGACAGCCCTCACATGTGGCACTGACCTGAAGGCCTATATCCGTGGCCATCCACTCATCCCGATGCCCGGTCCATTCGGCCACGAATACTCAGGATATATAGAAAGGACGGGTAGGGGCGTGAAGGGTTTTAAAGAGGGTGATCCCGTGATGGGAGTCCACAGTGCACCGTGTCTTGAATGTAGGTACTGTGAAAGGGGCCTCTTCAATCTGTGCGAGAATATAATGGAGACAAAGGCCCTTGGTGCATTCGCCGAGTATATACTCCTGCCCAGGCATATAGTGAGTCAGAACCTCTATCATAAACCTGTTCATATAGGGTTTGAGCATGCATCACTCCTTGAACCACTCTCGTGCGTTGTCCATCCCTACAGGGTGGTCCTGCTGGACGGGATAGAGAGTGCCCTTGTGATCGGCACAGGGGCCATCGGTCTTATGCACATCGCCTACCTCAGGCTGAGGGGTGTAAAGGTCTTCGCCATGGACATCTCAGAGGAGAGGCGTGGTCTTGCATCCCGTATGGGTGCAGAGGTGGTCAGAGAGAATGAGGCAGTGGAACTCAGGGAGGGCCTTGGGATGGATCTGGTTGTTGAATGCACAGGCAAGGAGGATGTCTGGCAGAGGAGCGTGGATTATCTGAGGAGAGGGGGGAGGGTCATACTATTTGGTGGATGCCCCCATGGTAGTAGGGTGAGCTATGATACCCACAGGCTGCACTATGATGAAATAACCCTCCATGGCTCATTCCACTATACCCCAGAGGACGTAAGAGAGGCCTTTAAACTCATCACCGAACAGAGGCTTGATCTCTCACCCCTCCTCTCAGGAGAATTCACCCTCAGGGATATCACAGAGGCATTCAGGCTGTTAAAACAGGGGAAGGGGATAAAATACATAATCAGGCCATGAAGGTTGCAAGGCTGTATAGCTTTAATGACCTGAGGATAGAGGAGATAGAAAGGCCCAGGCCAGGGGATAAAGAGGCACTTATAAGGGTCAGGGCATCAGGCATATGTTCAGGTGACGCCATGAGGTGGTATATAGAGAAGAAGGCACCCCTTGTGCTCGGGCACGAGCCCTCTGGTGAGATCATAGAGATCGGCAGGGATGTGGAGGGCTTCCGGATAGGAGACAGGGTGTTTGTTCACCACCATGCACCCTGTATGAGATGCAGGTTCTGTCTGAGGGGCGATTATGTGCAGTGCAGTGAATGGAAGAGTTCAAGGATAATACCAGGTGGCATATCTGAATATATACTGGTGCCCGAGGGCATCCTTAAAAACGACACACTCCTGTTGACTGACAACATCACCTTTGAAGATGCCACACTGATTGAACCGACTGCCTGTGTGGTTAAATCCTTAAGACGGGCAGGGATCAAGAAAGGCGACACAGTACTTGTGATAGGGCTCGGTGTCATGGGGATGATACACATCCTGCTTTTGAAGGAGATGGGTGCAGGGATGATAATAGGTGCTGACATGGTAGGGTTCAGGCTTCACAGGGCATTGGAGCTCGGTGCAGACAGGGTTATAGACGTAAGGAGGGAGGGCCTGAAGGCGTCTGTCCTTGAGCTCACAGACGAAAGGGGTGCGGATATAGTGATCGTGGGGCCAAACAGTGTAGAGGCGATGAGATCAGGCATTGAGTGTGCTGCACCTGGAGGGAGTGTCCTGTTCTTCACACCTGCCATGCCTGATGAAAGGCTCACCATCGATCCCAATTATATCTATTTCAATGATATAAGCATCATCACCAGTTATTCGTGCGGGCCTGACGACACGGTCGAGGCCCTACGGTATATACACGAAGGGGTCGTGAATGCAGAAAAACTCATCACCCACAGGTTCAGGATAGATGATACAGCCCTTGCCTACAGGGTGGTGGCAAGGGCAGAGGAGTCACTAAAGGTCATCATCACCTTTGACTGAGCCTATCGGACACCCCCTTATAACACCTGTTACACCTTATACACTCTGATATGTGCGGGTCTGCCCTGTTGCCCATGGGACAGTCCCCCCTGCTTACATACCCGCTGTCCCTTCTTGAAAGGAGGCCTGTCAATGCACCAACAGGACACATGTACCTGCACCAGAACCTCTCCACCCTGAGATTTATGATGAGCATCAATCCAACGAGTATCCATGTAAGCACACTTCCATGGAGTGAGAACAGCACGATATATGTCTCAAAGTTTCCATACTCTATATGCCGTGTTGTCAGGACGAGCACAATGATCATCCCAAGGAGGAGGTATTTAAGCCTCCTCCACCTCTCATCAACCTCCCCTGATATCTGCCACTTCCCAGATGAGGCCCTTCCAATAAACTCGCAGATCGCGCCGAAGGGACACAGCCACCCACAGTAGAGCCTTCCAGCAATGATTATGGACAGGAGGCTGCTTATGACGATCACATACCAGAGTGTAGATGATGAGAGCCTCCACATGATGAGGTTGAAGACATGGAGTATGGAGAAAGGGGTGGAGAGGTACACACCTGTTATAATGATGGATAAGAGGAGGATGACATCCCTTGCCCTTGAGAGCCCCTCTGTCCTCCTTGTTATGTAATAAAGTGTGAGGGCCGAGAGGAAGAGCACCAGATATAACACCCAGCCCATTCCACCCCTTACCTCTCCAGGTGTCTCCTTAACCTTTATCCCGTAGACGCCTTCTGCAACCCTCCTTGAAGACTCCCTTATCGTCCTTACAAGGGCATTGACACTTATCGTTGCCCTGCTTATCGCATCCACATCCCTTCCCACCTCAAAGGGGTCGTTCACGCTCTTACCAAGAAAGCCACTCAGGTACTTATGGCTCAGCATGTATCTCACATAGTTTTCCGTCTCTTTGTGCTCAAGCACCTTGATCCCTGTGATAATACCCTTATCGTTTATTGCGATGAGGAGCTTGATGGGCCCTGCATATCCCCTTATCGAGGGCACTATATCATAGCTGTTAAATGCACTGATCCCTGAGGCTGATTCATAGTGTGGGGGTATGCCTCCTTTTTGAGAGAAGGCCACACCAGGTGCAACCTCCTGAAGATATGGCCTTTCATCTATCTCCTCCTCTGGAAAGAGGAGACGGCCTGCGATAAGCGATGCGATGGTCAGGATCAACAATATGATCCTCGTCCACTTCATCCTAAGCCCTTCTATAAATCATAAGCGATATAAATGATGTGAGCTTCATAAAGATCAGAAAGAGTATGGTGCTCACCATCCCTGCAACAGGCAGCATGGAGACCGTTGTGATGAATGAACCCGGGAAGGAGCCTGCAAGGTCAATGGCATAGAGCCTCCCTGACAGGCCACTGTCTCCCCTCTCCCTGTATACCGAGCCTGCAAGGGCAAACTCCCCTCCACCTATGAGGCCTGCCAGAAATATGAAGATATAGAATGACCATTCCTTATCCATGAGTGCCATTGCGATGAACAGCAGGAGTATCGAGGACACATCAAGGCCCCTGAGCCAGTTCAATGGATCCGCCCTGTGCCTCATGAGATAGGCACCAGCTGCCCCTCCGAGCATGAATGTGCCCGAGAGTATGCCTATGGCTTCATATATGTACCCAAATCGTGATTGATATGTAAGGATGAGGATCAATGTGAAGGCCATGGTGAAGTAGCCAGATGTAAATATAGCATAGAACGGACCCTCTCCCCTCAGGATGAAGATCATGGCAAGTATCAGAGCAAGTGGAAGGAGGAATACCAGCACCTTGTTCCCAAGCAGTGGCCTGAGCCACACCCCTCCATGGGCCTCGCTCCAGAGTATGAGGTTGTAGAGATAGGAGATCGGACGATGATCGGTGTTTATCTCCCTCACCCCGGAGAGCCTCATCCTGACCATCTCAACCTTAAGTGGCATGAAGGCGTCCCTGAGTATATATGGACGGAAGAAGGAGGTGGTTATACCTGCATCCTGGAAACGATCTATCAGGACCTCAGGGCTTACATCTACAGGCGACATGGAGCCTATTATGATCCCGTACTCCTCTGATGAGTTCACAACATAAGGGAAGACCTCCCTCAGAGAGGCATACACAGAACCGTTCGCCTTCTGCATCCCCCTTCCGATATAGCCTGATGATGTTGGAAGGCTGAGATATAACAACCCATCCTTCCTGAGGATGGATCTCACCTCCTTAAAGAACTCAACCGTATAAAAGCGGTTTATATTTGCGGTGGATGGCTCTGCTATGTTAAGGAGGACGAGGTCATATCTTGATGGTGCTGATGACTTTATATACCTCCTTGCATCCATATATATCATCCTCACCCTCCTGTCATCGAGATATCCCCTGTCCCTGTCTGAAAGCAGGCCCTCTGCCACCTTTACAAGGAGGGGGTCGATCTCAACAAACTCCACCCCTGAGACAGGATACTTGAGGAATTCCCTTATGATGGCAGGTGAGCCTCCAACGATGAGTATGTCCTTTATATCGGAGGCGAGTGTCATCGGAAGGTGTGCCTTCAGCTCCTCTGTCTGGGTGTTTTTGATGGTGGTTTTTCCATTAACCACCAAAATCGGAAGGTGTGCCTTCAGCTCCTCTGTCTGGGTGTCAGGATAGGAATACAGGTATTTGCCTGAATAATAGATGTTGTACTGACCTCTTATCCTGAAGACTGCGATCTCCCCATACCTTGACTCTACAGCATTAATGAACTCAAGCCCCCTGTAGCCCGGAGTTGTGAACCATCCTCTAATCATGTAAATGGCTATCGGGATTATCACCAGGAATAGGGGCCATCTACCCCTGAGCATGAGGGCAGAGGCGAGGATGTTTATTATCGCAAGGGTCATGACAAGGGTGTGGGTCTCGACCCTGCCAGAGACCAGAAGGGTGAATAACCCTCCGGCCATAAAGGCCCCGATCGCCTCAAGACCATAGACCTCTGCCAGCCTCTCCCTGAGGTGCCTCACGGCGAGGGGAAACTGGGCACCTATCACCATACAGATGGCCGCAATAGAGATGACCGTCCAGAGTATGGTTGAGGGAAGGGGTATTATCTCGCCAGATTCAATGGATGCGAATGACCTGATGGACCTTATCAGTATCACGGTGGGTTGTGATAAAAGGCCGATACACAGAAATGACAGGCCGAAGGCAACATCGTATCTGACCCTTGAGCCAGCAAGGCTACCCAGGGCAACAAGCACAAGCCAGCCACCTATTGTTATCCCGATGATGAGTTCGTTTCCTGAAAATACACTGAGCAGTTGCCTGAGGCATACTATCTGGAGCAGGAGCGAGCTTGCTCCCATTAATATGACAGGGAAGAATTGCATGACCTGATAACCACCGATGGACTCAGGCGTTAGGCCCTCAGAAGCACCTATACAGTCTCGTATTGAAGGGTCTTTAACTGTTCAGGCCTTCTCCTGGTGTTCACGGCTTATTATATCACTGAGAGGGCATTTTGGTCTAAAAAATAAAGGACATTATGGTAGCGTAAAATATTTTGTGTAAAAATCTTGAGAAATATAAAAATAGGGTGTATCCTCCATTGATTAAAAAACAAAATTTAAAGAAAGGAGGTACACCC
>Ga0180893_187_pt1 | contig 44400 bp, 48 predicted proteins | sample Deesub1362A_J573_FD_124286 | JGI IMG/M metagenome (GOLD analysis project Ga0180893, IMG submission 124286) | Nitrospirae bacterium JdFR-81 | reverse complement strand
GAGGCTTCTTCTTTATCCCTGGGGACGAAGGGTCTGATATTCCTCCTCTTCCATGGTTTATTATTCGCAGGGTGGATACTATGTCCTAACCGGAAAGAGTAAAGACCTTGACAGATTCCCCTGTTTTTTGGTATTAAGTAAGAACCCTTTACACAGGGATATTTTAAGAAAGGAGCCATGATCATGAAGAAGATGATCCTGATCTTTCTTCTTTTTTTTATTTTTATAGGGATGTACAGTTACCCTGTCAGGGCAGGTGGGATCGGTTATGATGAGGGAATGCAGATGGTGAAAGACTATATAAGATCAAAAGAACTCGGCAGGGCAGAAGGGGTGCTCAGGGAGATGCTCAATCAGTATCCTGACAATTCAGAGCTCCTTGGTATACTGGCAAGGGTACTATACTGGCAGAAGAAATACGATGAATCGATCAGGGTATACAGGAGGCTCCTTGAGGTCAGGCCCTCTGAGGAGACAGAGAGGGAGATGGAGAAGGTCATACTCTCAAAGGAGCTGCATGAGATAGAAGGGCTTATTGATAGAGGCGAATATGGCGAGGCAGAGAGGAGGTTGAAGGCACTATATGAATCAGGTAGGGATAGATACGGTACGGGTTACAGGCTCGGGATGCTATATATAAGGCAGAGAAGGTATGATGATGCATTAAAGATATTCACAGAGCTGAAGACCCTGTATCCAGAAGACAAGGGATTTGAAGAGTTATATATAGAATCACTCATACTCAATGGTGATATAAAGAAGGCAAAGGAGACGCTTTACAACCTCTCAGATGAGAGGAGGAAGGAGATATACCGTTCAAGGGACGACCTGTTCTACAGGGTCAGGAGAAACTCACTCCTGATAAAGGCTGAATTTTATGATTATACACTGGGTATTGAGGACGAGGAGAAGTACACTGTCCAGATATCGCAGAGGCTCTTTGAGAAGACATTTGTCCTCAGCTATGCTGATATAGACAGGTTCGGTATGAGGGATACGCAGATGGGTCTCGATATATACTCCAAGCTTGGAGAGAAGACAAAGAGGTGGGGATATATATCTTTCACCTTCAGTCCTGACCCTGATTTTCTTGCCAGGTGGAGCTTTGGTGGAGCGGTATATCAGGGATACGGGAATTTTGATTTTTCACTCGGCTACACACATACAGAGTTCAAGGATTCCTCTGTTGACAGGTTCACACCTGCCATATTCTATTACATGCCCAGGGCAATAACCCTCAGTGAGACGATCTTTATCAACCCTGACAAGGAGACCCTCACATTCCTCAGCAAGATCCACTACGAGCCAAACCATAGATTTAATTGCTTCTATAGCTTTGCCATCGGCCAGTCAGCCGTTGAGATAGGTGCAACACAGGACATCGAGAGGATCGACCAGTACTCCCACAAGGTTGGACTTGAATACAGGCCCTTCGCACCATTCAGCATCGGTGGTGAGTATTACTACAGCCACAGGTCGGGCAGTTATGATAAAGAGGGCTTTTCGATAATGGTGAGGCTCTGGTGGTAGGGCTGTGAGGAGCTTAGAGGACATAATCCTTCCAATCCTTCTCAAGGATTATCTTGTTTATGCGATATACTTTCTTTTCCTTACGACCCTCCTCCTGTTTGTTATCCTTGTGATACACAAGACATATGTGGAGAGGAGGGAGAGGAGGAGGGAGGAGCTGATCGACCTTTACAGGAGGGCAATCGGGGATTATCTTGGAGGAGACCACCCTGCATTGAACAGGCCGTCTAAGAGGATCGAATATGATGCCTTCTCGGAGGCGTGTGTTAACCTCCTTTCACAGGTGGGTGAGGCAAAGACAGAGAGGATCAGGATGCTCCTCAAAGAGAACTCTGTTGTAGATTTCTACAGAAGGATGGCTTACTCAAGGTCGTGGACAAAGAGGTTCTATGGCATAGAGACGCTTGGGCTTTACAGGCTGTATGAGCTGAGGAACCTCTTTATTGACATACTCAACAACGACCCAGTGAGAGAGGTGAGGGCAAAGGCACTGTGGGGGTTGAGTCTGATAGCTGATGAGGATGTCCTGTGGATAATTACGAGGAGGCTTGCCACTGGGGGGATATCACGGTCTTCAAAATTCAATGAATATATCTATACAAACGCCATAAACACATTGAAGGAGAAGGGGCTCGGGGACAGGTTTGTTGAATTCCTCAAGAGGATAAAGGATGATGGGGATATACCTGTTGGATTGAAGAAGGACATAATCAGTGCCACTGGGGTCTCAGGGCTCAGGGAGGCCGTTGGCGTGATGGATGAGTATATACAGACCTATCCCGAAGACCCGCTCATGAGGGTTGCATGCATAAGGGCGCTTGGCCTGCTTGGTGGCCTCGGTAAGGAACGGATGATCGAGGGACTTTCACACAGTGACTGGAGGGTCAGGGCCGTTACCGCGGGGGCCATATCAGGTGATGTGGATGGTGAAGTTATCAATTCCCTCAGACAGGTGCTTTATGATCAGGCATACTTTGTGAGGCTCAATGCTGCAAGGGCCTTATCGAGGCTCGGGAGGGAGGGTATCTCCGTGCTCGAGCAGGAGCGGGACTCTAACGACAGGTTTGTGCAGGATGTGGCAAGATACCTGCTACAGGAGGCCAATATACATGTTTGAGGCGCTGGCGATATTCCTGCTCGTTTTTCAGATCATCATAATCCTCTATTTCCTTATCTTGAATAGTGCATATACGGTCTTCACCATCCTTGCATTATTTGATATCAGGAATTATGCGGCAAGGGCGTCATATCATAAGATCCTCAACCGCCTTACAGGTTCATACTACAGGCCCCTCTCGATACTCGTGCCTGCATATAATGAGGAGAAGACCATTATAGCGAACATAAAGAACCTGCTCGCCCTTGATTATCCTGAATTTGAGGTGATATTGGTTAATGATGGCTCTACCGACTCTACACTTGAGAGGTTAAAGGAGGCGTTCAGGCTGGTAACGGTTGAGAGGCCCTTGAGATTAACCGTCAGGCATAAACCCATCAGGAGGATCTTCACCTCCATTGACTATCCCAACCTCATAGTTATAGATAAGGAGAGAGGGGGCAAGGCTGATGCACTGAACGCAGGCATAAATGTCTCATCCTACCCCATCTTCTGCAGTATTGATGCGGACTCACTCCCTGAACGTGGTGCACTGCTCAGGGCCTCCCGTCTATTTGTTGAGGACAAGAGGGTGATCGCTACAGGTGGGATCGTCAGGGTCTTGAATGGCTCAAAGGTCGAGAATGGTGTCGTCACAGAGGTCAGGGCACCAAGGAAGGCGATCGAGTGTTTCCAGGCGGTTGAATATGTGAGGGCGTTCTTCACTGGAAGGACTGCGTGGAGTCATATGGGAAGCCTGATGATCATATCAGGGACCTTTGGCCTGTTCAGGAAGGATATGGCACAGGCGATAGGAGGCTACAGGGAGACGGTCGGAGAGGATATGGACCTTGTTGTAAGGCTCCATAGACACTGTAGGAAGGAGGGTATCCCCTACAGGATCATCTTCGTCCCTGATCCCATATGCTTTACGCAGGTGCCCTCTGACCTCAAATCACTACTGAAACAGCGTAACAGGTGGCACAGGGGTTTGATAGATAGTCTATGCTTTAGCAGGGGGATGTTTCTGAACCCACTTTATGGGGCTATTGGAACCACAGGCTTCCTCTATTTCGGGCTGGTCGAGGGCCTTGGCCCTATCGTGGAGTTTTTGGGGTATGCGGGGTTTATCCTCTTCTTTATCTTTGGCTTCCTCAGTAAGGAATTTGCACTCCTCTTCTTTGTTATAGCCATACTCTGGAGTATGTGGATCAATGTTGGCTCCGTCCTCCTCGACGACATCCTCTATAAGAGATACAGGAGTCTGAAGGATCTGCTCAAGCTCTGTCTTTTTGGTTTCCTCGAGATGCTTGGCTACAGACAGCTCATCACCGTTGAGAGGATGATAGCCACTTTTACCTTCTGGAGAAAGGATTGGGGCAAACCAGAAAGAAGAGAGATCAGGGCAGATGAGGTTCACTCAGGCAGTTAAGGGTCTGTGTTATTTCCTACCAAGGTTTCTGTTATTCTCTGTCTTTATCATATACCTGATATTCGCATTTCTGGTGTATTTTGACTACTTTGAGCAATACCTCTACCCCCTGCACCTCATACAGGGTGAGGTGGAGGTCCTGAGCGATAATATCCTCATAGGGCCATATCCCCATGTGGATGAGCTGAGGAGGCTGAAGAAGACACAGGGCATAACAGACGTCATAAGCCTTCTGAATACGAGCCTCCCGCAGGAGAAGGCCCTTTATAACAGGGAGGAGAGGGTTGCAAGGATAGTTGGTGTAAGGCTCTATAGCTATCCGATGAGCTATTTCAGCCTTAACAGTGAATATAACAGGCAGGTGATGGACAGGATCGTAGAGTTTATAAGGAGGATGAAGGCCCAGAGGAAGGTGTATATCCATTGTTACCTTGGAAGGCACAGGACAAAGGCCCTTAAGAAGAGGCTGATAGAGGAAGGACTGGTCAGATCTGATTAACCGTCCTTATCAGGCGCATTATCCTTGTCACCCAGCAGGCCCAGATTCTTCATCCTTGTCCTCAGCTGTTTCCGTGTGATCCCAAGCAGTCTCGCGGCCTGTGACTGGTTCCATGATGTCTTGTTAAGGGCCTTGAGTATAACCCTCTTCTCCGTCTCTACGAGGTTCAGGTCTTCTCCCTCCAGATCCTCTTCCTGATCCATCTCCCTCAACTTGCGGGGCAGGCATTCCATGGTGATCTGGTCGTATGGACAGAGGATCACCGCCCTCTCTATCAGATTCTCAAGCTCCCTCACATTCCCTGGCCAGTCATAGTTCATCAGTATGTCCATCACCTGTGGGTCAAAACCACGTATGTCCTTCTTGTTCTTCTTGCTGTATTCCTCAAGAAAATGGGATGCAAGCAGCGGGATATCATCCCTCCTTTCTCGAAGGGGTGGCATGTTAATCGTGATCACATTGAGCCTGTAATAGAGGTCTGCCCTGAACTCTCCCTTCTCAACCGCCTCTTCTATGTTCTTGTTTGTTGCCGTGAGCACACGCACATCGGCACTCAATTCAGTCTTGCCACCGAGTCTGTGGAACTTCTTCTCCTGCAGGAACCTCAGGAGTTTCTTCTGGAGCGTGAAGTCGAGATCTCCAATCTCATCAAAGAAGACCGTTCCACCTTCTGCCATCTCGATCAGGCCTATCTTGTTAGTATACGCGCATGTAAAGGCCCCCTTCTCATATCCAAACAGCTCACTCTCCATGAGCTCCACAGGGATGGTGGTGCAGTCTATGGGGATGAATGGCTTGTCTGACCTCAGGGATGTGTAATGGATGGCCCTTGCAACCAGTTCCTTGCCTGTCCCGCTCTCTCCCAGTATCAGGACACTGGCCTCGGTCTTGCTGACCCTCTGGATCATGGAGAAGACCTCCTGCATCGGCTTTGACTTTCCGATGATATTCAGGAATTGCTGTCGCTCAGGGAACTCCAGTGCCCTCTCCCTCAGGGCCTCCCTTACCGTTGATGCAAGGACATTGAGATTCACGGGCTTGGTGAGATATGTATAGGCCCCCTTTCTCATGGCCTGGACGGCACGGTCGATCGTCCCGTAGGCCGTAAGTAATATGACAGGGATATGGGGGTTCTTCAGCCTTATCCTCTCAAGGAGATCCTCTCCGTTCATCCCTGGCAGTTTATAGTCTGATATAACGAGGTCATAATGGTCACCGTTTATCATCTTGAGTGCGTCCTCGGCAGTGGTTGAGGTCTCGACATCGAATTCCTCACCCTTGAGTGCCGTGGATAGCACCTTCAGTGAGCTGACCTCATCCTCCACTATCAGTATCTTGTATCTCATCTCTTTAAAGGCAGCAGGAGTGTGAATTTGCTCCCCTTTGATGGCACACTCTCGATCAGTATATCACCTCCATGCTCCTTGGCGATCTTCTTTGAGATGGCAAGCCCCAGGCCTGTCCCGTGCGTCTTTGTGGTGAAGAATGGGTTGAATATATTCTTAAGGTTTTCGGGTGGTATCCCCCTGCCATTGTCCTCAACAGACAGGAGTACGTTCCCGTTGGATGACCTTGTCTGTATCTTGACCCACCCTCCACCATCCACGGCATCAAAAGAGTTTATGATGAGGTTTAGGAGCACCTGCTTTATCTGGTTATAGTCAAAATTAAAAGGGGGGATACTGTCGTCCGTCTCAACCCTTATCTCCACCTCGTTCTCCTGTGACTCCTGTCTCAGGAGTGAGACGGTCTCTCTGACGAGGTTATTTATGTTGGAGGCTGCAAGCTCAGGCCTCACAGGCTTTGCAAAGTTCAGGAGGGAGGTGGTCAGCTTGTTTATCCTCGATGCCTCATTCTGGATGATCTTTATAAACTCCCTGATGAGCTTCCCCTTGTAGTGCTCCTTGATATAGGCTGCTGCAACAGAGATGGCATTGAGCGGATTCTTTATCTCATGGGCCAGGGTTGCAGAGAGTTCCCCTGTGGCGGCAAGCCTGCTCAGTCTGTCCTGTTCTGCGATCGACTGGCGCAACTTTACCACCATCTCATTGTATGCACGGGAGAGCTCACCTATCTCATCATTGCTCTTTATCTCGATCTTCTCATTCAGTCCCCTCTCTACGAGGCCACTCACCGAATCCTTGAGGAGCAGGATTGGCCTTACAAGCCTTATGATAAGGCCAAGCCCGAATATGAGTGCTGACATGAGTGTTGTCAGGACAAGGGCAAAGACTATAAAGTTCCTTCCAATAAAGTTGATGGGATGGATATTCTCATAAAACACAAAGAATCCATATACAAATAACGGGACCGCGGCAAGCAGACTGAATGCAGTGAGGGCCTTGTAGAGGATGCTGCCGGTCAGCTTTGTGAGATCCTCACGCCTCATGCTGAAGAAGAGGGTTATAAAACCGAGCGGTCTTAACAGGTGCCCATATATCCAGGGTCTTGACCCTATTGATGCAGGGAAGAAGAGCATGATGGCAGAGGTGCAGATGAGGGCATGGCCAAAGGAAGAGAAGAGGTATCTTCCGGCCCTTGTGCGATAATAGGCAGAGATATAGAGCATACATACAATACCCGAGAGGTAGGCTATCACGATCCATACAAGTGGCCTGAACTCCCCAAACAGGGGGAAGGAGGTGTATATGCCTGGATACAGGAGCAGGAGGAGGGGGATGTAGAGAAAGGGCATGGGCTTCTTGGTCCACGGCTTCTCCGATGAGACCGCAACTATCAGGGTCAGGAGGCCAAGGCAGTAGCCAAGGAGTGTCTGATACAGGAGGTTCTCGTTTAGCCTGTTTGCATGGATGAATGCATGAACCGCGCTGTTGATACCGAGCAGGATGAAGGCCGAACCGATGAGGAAGAGCCTGCTTCTGACCTCTCCTGTAAGGTGTCCTGATCTTGATGAGACGAGGCTCCTCAGAGCGATGACTATACTTATAATCGCTATCAGGGACTCCTCAAGGATGTGATAGAGCATCCAGTCCATCTTGTCCCTGAGCCTGAAAGAAGGGCTCATCTTAATTTTGACTCAAAGACCCCCCCCTTTTTCAAGCTTATTGTCCCAAAATGGACAGGGCCGATCATGGAGAGGACGATTCAGGACAATATCCTGCCCTGGAGAAGGGATTTGTGGCCATGTCATGATGGCACGATACTTGCTATAAAATTGGTGGATTTTACCTTGACATTTGGTATCTTTTGAGTAATCTTATAAGTAGGTGATCCCCTCAAGGAGGGGGAGATGAATAATATTCAGGATAGACAGACCCCTTTCCCACCCCTCAATCCCACCTATAGCCCTATAGATGTCTCCTGCAATTTCATCCAGGGGCGACCCCTGTCTATCCTGCCTGGAAGGGAGGTGATAGGGAGGAGGCAGAGAAAAATCCTTGAGTAAAGGAGGTAAGGAGAATGGCCGAAGAAGTAAAACAAAAGAAGGAGATATCAGGGACAGGTTCCCTCACCGGTGAGGCGCTTGAGGCCGAAGATGTGCTCGCAGGCGCTGAGGAGTGGGATCCGGTCGAGACAAAGCTCGTCCTCTGGTCATTCGTGATAGCGATTATCGCCCTGATAATCGGCCTGCTTGTGGTCCCCACCTCTGTATTCAACTGATCATGAAGAGGCTGGTGTTCAAGATCACCCACAACGGAAGGGAATGGGTTGTAAGGAACGAATCAATGACACTCTCTTCACCCACGCTTGATGAGCTTGATATCAGGATGGGAGAACTCCTCAGGGAGCGGGGAGAGATCGGGCAGGGTGAGAGGGTGAGGGTTATTATGGAGTTTGACAGCTCCTCCATCCCTCAATGGATACGGCAGTATACCCACCACTATTTTGACAGGGTGGTGGAGATAGAGGGATGAGGTGGGGAGACCGAATCTCAAAGGAAAGGAGGTGCGATATGGCTCAACCCGAGAGGAGATGGTATACAGGGATGCTGACCACAGAGGACTGGTGGGCTGTATGGCTGGGTGTTGGTTTCTTCTTTCTCTCCCTCTTCACCCTTGCAGGGGTTGATCTTGTGGGCTGGATCACCTATCCAACAAAGTGGGTCTTCAGTCCGCCGCCAGAGGGGAAGGGCGCCATCGGACACGCCTTTTATGCCCTGGGAAAGAAGTACAGCGTGACCGCCAAGGGGTTTTATAAGGGTCTTGGCTGGTGGAGCGTGATATGGACATATGTGATATTCACCATAGCCACATGCATTGGTGCTGGTGCGATGAAGTGGAACGTGAAGAGGTTCTTTGTGGGCTGGACGATCATCTACTTCCTCACCATAGCCTGCTGGTTTATAGGGCACCACGCATTCATAGCGGCCAATAAGCTGAATATGCGCCAGTATGGTCTGAACTTTGCACTCTCACTCGGTGGAGGTGGTTCATTTATACTCGCACTGATAGTTGGCCTGATCATAGGGAACTTCTTCAGGGGTTTTGCCAGATTCCTGAGTGAGGCGGCAAAGCCCGAATGGTATATCAAGACCGCTATCGTTACACTTGGTGTGAAGCTTGGATACCTGCCCATCAAGCTTGCCGGTATGTCCCAGAAGCTTGGGAAGGAGGCAGCAGGGCTCACCTTTGAACTCTTTGTTGCAGGTGCTGCAGCAACCATAGTCGCATATATGATATTCTGGCCTGGCGTGTATATAATCTCCAGGAAGATCTTCAACCTCCCGCGCAAGACAGCAGCTGTGCTCGGCTCAGGCATATCCATCTGTGGTGTCTCAGCCGCTGTGGCAACAGGTGGTGCTGTGAGGGCAAAGCCGGTCGTCTCGATCATGGTCTCTGCTCTTGTGGTCGTATGGGCGGTGATCGAGCTCATCATACTGCCAGGGTTTTATACCCATGTATGGCCCACCACAAAAGACCCCCTTGTGGCCGGTGCTGCCATGGGCATGTCTGTCAAGACAGACGGGGCTGATGCAGCCGCAGGAGAACTGATGGATGAGTTCATGCGGAACAAGATAGAGGTTGAGACGAACGGGGCTGTAAAATGGCCGGCTGGTATTATAACCTCAAGTGCGGTTATGACAAAGGTGTGGATCGACATGTTCATAGGGATATGGGCCTTTGTGCTTGCCATGGTATGGGTGTATCGGATAGAACGAAGGCCGGGCGAGAAGGTTCCTGCCTCAGAGGTCTGGCACAGGTTCCCGAAGTTCGTCCTTGGATATTTCTTCTGCTGGTTCTTCCTGCTCGCCCTGTATTTCGGTCCTGGACAGTCAGGCGCACCTGAGGCGATGCCGTTCCTGAAGTCAGTAAAGGCAGGGGCCGTCCCGATAGAGAAGGGCATGAGAAAGCTGTTCTTCATGCTGACCTTTATGAGCCTTGGTATCATTACGGACTTCAAGAAGCTCAGAGAGGCCCAGTTTGGGAAGATGGTATGGGTCTATTTCGTCTCCCTCTTCTTCTTCATAATACCTGTTGCAGCGCTTATCGCCTATCTATTCCACCATGGCATGCAGATACCGAATATAGCAGGGTATGTAAAGCCATAGGGAGGGCGTTGAAGGGGGTGTAATCCTACACCCCCTTCTCCTTTAATAAAAATTAGAGATGACTACAGAAGCAACCATATATTTCTTGACCGGGTTCATCCTCCTATATATGTATGTGGTCAGAAAGAAGGGGCTTGAAAGGGTAGGGCCTGATTCATTCCCTGAGCTTGAAAAGGCCACTTTTTTTGAGTTTAAGAGGCTCCTTGATACGGCCTATGAGAGGATGCTCTATCTCTCTGGTGCCTTCTTTCTGCTGGGCATAATTACGGTGTTCAGCCTGCCACCTGCCACAAAGTTGATAACCTATGTGGCCACCGCAGGAGTCTTTATTTACAACATTCCTCCACGGAACAGGATATTCCAGTTCCTCGATGCCTTTGGCCTGGATATAAAGTCACTCAAGGAACGGGGCGTTAAACTCTGATCCTTACTTTACCAGGAGGACAGGCACCTTTGAATTATTCACAACCTCTCTACTGACACTCCCTATGAAGAATCTGCCGACCCTGCTCCCCCTTGTGCCGATGATGATAAGCTCGACATCCTCTTCCTCGGCACACCTCAATATCTCCTCTGCAGGATGGCCTGTCCTTATAATGGTCTTTACAGGCTGTGATGTCCCGATCCGTCCCCTGTAATACTCAAGCACCGCCCTCGCCCTTTTATCAAGGGCCTCCTTGACCTCTGTCTTGTCGATCTCCTCCCTGAGCGTTGACATCTCTGCATCACCGAGCATCTCATCCATTAATGAGAAGCCCTCAATCTTCTCCACATAGATAAGGATGATCTGTTCAGGAGTTATACACCTGCAGAACCCCTCCACCTTTTCAAACATATCCTTTGTCCCTCTTGTCTCATCAACGGCTATCAAAACCCTCTTCATCGTCTCTCCTTTTTAGATAAGAGGCCAGGACGAAAAGTCCTGACCTCTTATCCTCTATCCCTTCTCCTATAACCTGACTATTCCTTTTCCTTGGATGTCAGCTCCTCTATCTTCTTCTCCAGCTCCTTGATCTTCTTCTTGAGTTTCTTGAGCGTCTTGTTCACCTTTGCGAAGTTATAATACTGTGGACCATTGGGTGCGGCAACAGGATAGTTCTCGAATGATGAGCCATAGACCCTCCAGGAATCATCATAGTTTGCAGGGTCTTTAAAGCCCAGGAGCCTGAGCTCAAGATAGGTCAGTGTTGAGCGTGTGCCTGTCTGGCAGTATGCGATTGTCCGCTTGTTTTTGTCAAGTGTCTTATAGAACTCTGCAACCCTGTCAGGAGAGAGAAAGCCATTGTCTCTCATCTTTCCGGTCTCTGGGTCCTTTGACCTGTCAAAGGTGTCCTTGTGTGATATGTTTATGGTGGTATTGGGGATGTGACCGCCCTTTATCGCCCTTATATCAGCCCCTTTATGCTCCTTTGGAGTCCTTGCGTCAATGAGCTGGACACCCTTCTTCTTGCCTGTTGCTATCTCTACTATCTCCTCTGTCGAGGCGTATCTGCTCTTTACCACACGGGCCTTGAACCTCTTCTGTGGCAGGATGGTGGGCTCGGGCGTGAGGCTGTAGCCTGCATTCACCCACGCATCGATACCACCATTGAGCATATGCACCTTGTCATGTCCGAGGTATTCAAGTATCCAGAAGGCCACGGCTGCATCCTTTATTGTGTCTGTCTTTATGTGTTCTCCGTAGACAACCACATGGGTGTTGTTGTCAATACCGACCTTTCCAAGAAGCCTTTCGTATTTTGATATGTCCTTGAATACCCTCGAGGTGCTGTCCCTCAGTGCCTTTTTGCACCTCTTACCAAGACTGATGGCTCCTGGTATATGCCCTTTTGCATAGTACTTCAGATCCCTGCAGTCAAGGATGACCCACTGGGGATCACCGATGTGCTTCTTGAGCTCCTTTGCTGAAAGGAGCAATTCTGGATTTGCCCATTGAGCAGCCTGGGAATAGCCCGTGAGCGAAAGCAAAAAGGCCACTATCAGGAGTAATATGGAATATCTCTTATACATCCCTCTTCACCTCCTTTTATTAGATTCTCTGAGACCCTCCACCAATAACTCCCCTCTCACCCCCTTTCACTCCTCCTTGTATAACTCCTTAAAGTATCTCTCGTACTCTTCACCCAGACCAGGGGCCAGCTTCTCCTCTCCCCCGACCCCATATGCAGGTGCCTCGGCCTTCTCAAAGTAGCCAGGCTGGATACCTGACCTTTTAGATATGTTAAAGCCGACCAGAAAGGAGAGGATCACACAGATTATTATGAGTATCATGAGCCACTTGTTCACTCCTCTTCCTCATAGAGCTTCTCATAGTACTTCTTCACCTTCTCATCAATCATCACCTTGACCCCCTTCTCCTGCCTTCCGGTGAATACGCCTGCCTCTATAAACGGAGGGATGCTGTAGCCTATCAGATATCCAACAAACAGGCCGACTATCAGGACTATCACCAGGAAGAACCTGTCCATGATCTCACCTCTAAAAATTCATTCCCTCCAGTTCCTTTGCCATCTTCCTCTCTGTCCACCAGTTGAAGAATTTAACCCCGATATAGGCGCCAACGATCATCCCTATGCCGAATAGCCAGCCTGCAGGATCACCATTGGCAACCCTGACAAAGAATGCACCGACATTACATCCGAGTCCAAGCCTCGATCCGATGCCCATGAAGAAGCCACCGACCATTGCCCATATAGCAAGCTCCTTTGTTGGCATCTTGAACTTGAACTCGTTATTCAGCAATGCCATGACCGCAGCCCCTCCGATAAGCGCAAGGGACATCCAGTCAGCAGGGTTAAAAGCAGGGTTGGGTATGCCATTGATGTAACCAAAGAATATGTTGTCCATGTGGTTCCATCCCATCTTCTGGAAGACCCATCCAACCCACTGGGCCTCCTGTGTTGTCACATACCAGTAGCCAGGATCAAAGACCGTACCCCTGACCGAGAGGCCGAAATCAAAGCCGATCCTCTTGAGTATCTCGCCTGCATTCCTCACCCCAAACTTTATCCGCATCCCCTCGATCACAAACATATGGAGCCCTGCAGCGATGCCAAGGATGAGTCCTGCGATAGCCGTCCTTTTTGAAGAGAGGATCATGCTCCAGAAGCCCGAAAGGTGATCCTTTATTCCAAGGGTGCTGATATTCTTTAACTTTCTGATCTCTTTCTCGTACCTCTTCTTGGCAAAGAGGATGTATACAATGGTCAGAAGAAACAGGGCAGGCAAGACAACCCCAACAAGGAGGTTGCCCACATAGGCGCCGACAAAGCTCTCATTGTCAAGCCCTAACATCTTTGCAAATGTTGTTATTGGCTGGTTCCAGACATAGCCTGCAAGATACTGATCCACCCATCCATCCCCAACATTGATGGCATCAGGGAGTCCCTTGGAGAGGGCCGATTCACGCCATGAATGTGGAACCAATTTATTGAAGACTCCGCCGATATCAACGAATGTCGACTGGGTGAGGCTTATAGAAAGCACCACAAGGAGGGCGGTTCCACTGCCCTCTCCTGTCTTATAGAGGGAGCCCGAGGCACAGCCTCCTGCAAACACCATGCCTATGCCAAAGAACAGTCCTGCTATCACCGAGTGGAGGCTGACAGGTGAGGGGTGGAAGGTGCTTATACCTGTTGCGGTTACAAAGGCAGAGACAAAGGCAAAGAATATTATCGCTATCATTATCCCCACTGCCATCCTCGGCACCCCCACGGCAAAGAGGTCCCTGAATGCAGAGGCGAAGCAGAACCTCCCATATTGGAGGCACATGCCATAGATAAAACCGAACCAGAGATAGACCGAGAGGTAGATATAGTTTTCGTTATAGGTATATGTAGATATGCTGATTAATGAGAAGAAGCCTACTATTGCAAGTGCCCAAAAGCGCCTCTTTCTTGTGCCTGTATCCAATGCAGCCTCCTTTAGGTAACCTATCCCTTCCTTACGCAAAGTCCATGCCAGCCAAAATCCACTGATATAAGGGTGTAAATGGCACTCTACTGTCCCAAATGGAACAATAATGGCAGATGCACTGTTCCTTTTAAGGCATCGTGGGGGCTTCAGTAATATATCCTCACAGAGGGGCTGTAGCGGAAGAAACCTGTGCTCCTCTGAAAATCGATGACCTCCTTACTCACCCCTGAAGGCGGTTCAGCTAACAGGGCGTCAGGTCTGTTGGATATAACCACAAGGGCCTCTGCATCCACTCTGTTATTGTAATAATCAGGCACCCTGTATTCCCAGGTGAATCTCAGGGGTGACATCCTGATCCTCTCAAATGGTGGAGGTGGCTCATCCTGTCTATAGTGGATGTCTCCATTGAAATATATATCAAGGATCGGGACAGTGACGGCCTGATTGAGTATCCTCTCTCCAGAGGTTGTGGTTATAACCCTTATGGCCTTTATCCCCTTTGAATTCAGGAACCCTCCTGCATCCTTCAGGTTCACAGGGGCCATCCTCTGGAGAAATGGCAGATACACAGTGGTCGCGATGATAATCGAGAAGATCACCGCTATGTAAGAAGAGAGCCTCTTGACCATCCTGCCTCTCCCATTATGGTTGAGGGCCGAAAGGCCGTATGATGCCATAAGGGCGAACATCGGAAAGACGATCAGGGTATACCTTATCCTCCTTATATGCATAAAGAGCACTATCAGGATGAGCCATGAGATGATCAGGTATCTTTGATCCCTCCTCCTGAATGCCACATATACAGAAGAGATGGCAGCGATCGTAATAAATGGGTGGATCTGATATAGAAAGGTGGATACAAGGCCTTCGCTCCATCCCCTGAGTGCAGGCCTTTGGTAATTCAGGAGCAGGTCTATCTGTGCCTTGATGACATCAAATCGGGCGAGCACCATAAGGCCTGTGAGCACACCTGTGGCCAGGCACACCATCACGGATCGTCTGATAACCTCGCCTCTTAAAAATCCCCTGTGTTCCCCTGCCTCTATAAAAAAGATGAGAGATATGACAGCCATGATGGTCAACATGAGCAGGGTTGAATATTTTGAGAGGATGGTGCAGACCACTGATACAGAGGACAGGATGATCCACACCTTGCCCGATCTCACCGCCCTGATATAGGTGAATATAGATAGGGTTAGGAAGAACATGGTTGGCACATCAACAAGCATAAGGGGCACCTGTGTAAAGAGATAGGGCATACCCAGGAGGGATAGCCCACCATAAATACCTGTCTCCCTGTTCCATAAATCCCTGCCTATCAGATAGGTGAGCACCACTGTTAGAGAGAAGAGGGATGTTGTGCATAATTGAATTGCCAGTCTCGATTCTCCTATGTATCTGAAGACCAGTCCGTAGAGAAAGGGTATGAGGGGCATGTCTGTCCAGGCATTGATATTCCTCCCCCATTCTTTAAGGAAGTATCCTATGCCACTCAATTCAAGATATTTTGCCTGTGTAAAGTATCTTGCGGCATCAACGATCACCTCAGGCTCAGAGAAAAAAAATGCCGAGACAGCATAGGTGATGAGCATGAGGGATGGGACAGGCCTATGTTCAAGGATGGATGGGATCGAGAGGAGACAGGCCACGAAAAGGCCTGCAACAAGATAGATGAATATCCTCTCAACAGCCACACCGTTAAAGGCCCACTGCCAGCTTGTGAGCCTGTTGTCATCAAGATACCTGAATGTGTATTGTGTGAGGAAGACAAGAAGGGCAAGAAGCGAGATTATCAGGATATATTCAAGAGAGGTTTGTCTGTCATCTGACATTAATCAAACAGGCCTGAGCACTTTTATCTATAATAGCTCCATTGCCCTTCTTAATCCTTTTTAATCGGCTGTTTAAACCCTTCTTACTACCAGGAGATCACCCTGTCATGAGAGAAGATGTCATCCACCAGGGACTCATAAGAGTCCACCTTCGAGAGCTCCACAACCTTCACCTCGTGCTCCTTTTTGTGCTCCTCTATTATCCTTGTTGAAAGGTCTGTTGGGCCATCATTCAGGATATGTAAGATCTTCATTTGCCCTCCTCCTTATCTCTGCGTTAATCCGTGTTTATAATCTGTGTTATTCAGTGGTTTATAAGACAATAACCCTGTCAGCCTCGTGATTCATTGTGGCATTATCAAACTGACTGCCACATGTGATCTTATCAGGGATCCCCTCTTTTGATATGCCCAGTTTCTGGGCATTGTGGTCACAGTAGGCCATTCTGACATTGGGCTCATTACAGAGGTTGACAACATCCTGGTTGCTGAGGAGGTATTCCCCCTCATCCATGATAAAAATGATCACCTCATGCCCCTTTGCAAGGGCTGCCTTTGTGATGCCGACAAGTTCCTTTGCGTGTCTCTGGGTATTGACAAGTATGCCAAGCTTCATCTGAGACCTCCTTTATTTGATCTATTTCTCTACAGGATACTTTTTGGGGTCAAGCCTGTTGCCCCATTCGCCCCATGAGCCGACATAGTTCCTGACCTTCGGATAACCGAGGAGGTGTTTAAGCACAAAGTATGTGTGGGCAGCACGGATACCACCCTGGCAGTATGTGATGACCTCCTTGTCCTTTGTCACACCCTTTGACTCATAAGCCGCTTTTAAGTCCTTGACAGACTTGAATGTCTCGTCCTTGTTGAGATTTGTGGTGTAGAAATTGAGGTTAACGGCACCTGGTATATGGCCAACCCTCTTATTACCCATTGCATTCTTCCCTGTGTATTCATCAGGAGCACGGGTGTCAACTATGACAACATCAGGATTTTTCAGATTCTTAAGGACATAGTCAGCATCTGCAAAGATGGATGGATCAGGTGTTGCAGTGTATTTTGTGGGGTTTACCTTTGGTGGTGGGCCTGATGCGATCTTTCGTCCCTCCTGTGCCCACTTCGCCATACCACCATTCAGATAGCTCACCTTCTTGTGTCCGAAGTAATCCATGAGCCAGAATGCGCTGGTGATAAACGGGTTTCCACCACCCTCACCATAGAGCACTACGTGTGTATCATTCCCTATACCAAGCCTGCTCATCAGTGCCTCAAACTCGGCCTTATTTGGGGGGGTACTGCCGTCGCCGAGAACCTTCATAAGGCTCTTCAGGCTCCAGTACATGGAGCCAGGGATGTGTTTACTGCCGAATTTGGCCATATCATTTGGTGCCATACTGCCCACATATACCACACGGATGCCGGGCTTATTGAGGTTTTTTGCAAGCCACTCTGTCTCAACAAGTGGCTGCACCTTCCCATCAGCGATGGCAGGATGGGAAAGGACGAGGATGGATAAAAGAAGCAACAATACAAGAACACCCTGAAATACCCCTTTCTTAAGGATGGACCTTCCCCTCTGCATAATACCCTCCTTTCAATGATAAGTATTACCCTCTAAATTCACAACATATCCTATACCAATCGCCACATCTTTTTCAACAGCAAGATAGACGATCCCCGTTTTTTATCTTCTCTCACATCCTCTGGTTCTTTTCTCATCAGTCATCACGCATCACCCGTTACAGTGCCCTGCCCGGCCCCAGGGACTTCAGGGTGGCCTCATCAGGACCTGTGCCCTTACAGCAGTCCGCAAGTCTGCCATCGATCATAACCGCAGGGACGGTCCTGATCCCAAGCTCTCTGGCCCTCTTTGATACTGCAGGGTCGTTCATGTCAAGCACACTGACCTCACAGGAAGGGCAGGTATTCCTCCTGACCATCTCGATCGCCTCTTTGCATAATGGGCATCCGGCACTGAAGACCTCGATCCTCTGCCTGTCATAATATATAACCCCCTTCCACTTCACAGTATAAACCCTGCAGTATGGTACGGGGTCAAGGGGATGATATGCGGATGTCTCCAATTATATATATCTTTGGGTCTTCTCCCCTGGAACAATCATGGTGTTTGCAGGGGGCATCACCGATTACCAGCCTTCCCATTCCGTCTATCGAGATGGGGGAGGTCATTACAGGTGCGTCCAGATACAATGGGCCCCACCTGAGGTCTCCATTCATGGTGTAGGAATATACCGAGCCAGGCTCACCACTGTCGGTATTGCCCCCAAGATAAAGGTATATATTCTCATGTTTATCGAGCGTTATGGTAGAGATGCCATCGTTGAAATCGATCCTTTTAATGATCTCTCCATCATAATTAAGGATCAGGAGTGAGCCTGTCTGGCCTTCACCATCACCGTAATCGCTCATACTCACATATACCCTGCCCCTGTTTCCAACAACAGCGCTGACCACCGCCTTATCAAATTCAATGATCCTCTCCTCCTTGCCTGACCTTGCATTGATGACAAAGACCTTGCCCTTTCCCTTCCAGAGCGAGGCGCTATTGGCGAAGAGTCTATAGCCCCTTAACATCAGACCTGTAAAGAAGAAGTAGTCAAGAGGCTCATCGTTATAGGCATAGGTCCATACAGGCCCTGTTGGGATGCCGCACCTGGCGTATAATTCAAACGCATATATGTTCCGTTTTGTCGCAAAGTAGACGTATCCATTCCCGATCACTGGGTTTGTAACTATCTTATTTGAAGCGAGGGATCCCTCCTCAGGGTATCTCCAGCATAATCTGCCCGAATCCTTATCAACCGCATATATTGCGGTATCCGTCCCAGGGGCCTTTGTTATGGCAAAATAGACCCGTCCATCAGGCCCAACAGCAGGTGAGGTGAATATCTGACCTCCACGGATGGGTCTTCCGAACCACCTGCCCCATTCGCTGTCTCTGGTGGTGTCGTATATCCATCTCACCTCAAAATCATTATAGCCATTGTCTTTCAGGCTGAAGAGTCTCCCGTCTCCCCTCCCAAAGTATATGACCGATGGGTCCTCAGGGTCCAGTGCAGGCGTGGTCTCAATAGTGCCGAACTGTCTCAGGATGTTGCCATCATCAACTATCCCTGGATCATAGCACCACTTGATATTTCCATCCTTATCAATGGCATACATCTTGCCATCAGAATAGGAATCCAGACCACTGATATATGAATGTCCCCATGTGCCCACATAAAATGTCCCGTCACTGCCGATGGTGATACCTGAGTTGTTGATCACCTCCTGGCCGACGAGTCTTACCTTTGTGATAATGACCGGAATCTCAGGACCTCTGTATTCTGACTTCCTGGTGTTCTGGGGGTCATGCCCTGCCTTTGGCCATGGTGAAAGAATCTCTGCTGAGGCATTTGTCTGGATAGATAAGGCTATCATTAAATGGCACACCAAGAACTTTAATGCTCTCCACATAGTCCGATCCTCCCTCTGTGGTGTCTTCACTGAATTAGACACAGGATGATCAGGAAAGGTTTAAGATCAGAAGGGTAAAGACCCTTTTCTACCCTTCCAGGGCTTCAAGGATTGGACATTCAGTTACAGCCCTCGGCCCTTGCACTCTCTGCTCAGTCTCTTAAGGCCCTCTTCATCTCCAATGGTTGAACCTTCCAGCTTTATACTCCTACAGTCTGTCAGGGCAGGCCCCTTTCTCGCATTCTATTCCATGCATGCTCTGCCCCAGGGGTTATGATGCTCTTGTAACGATAACCATCCTTGGTGTCCAAGAAGATGTATTTCCCATGCCATGGTGTCCTGGCAGCAGGATATCTTTTTGTCCCTGAACGGGAGACGTCTTGTTTGTTTAGCTCAACCCGCCTGCTGAGGGGATAGTATAATATGATTCTGTCCTGCGTAATCTGCACGCCATAAAATCTATAGAAGAACATCGGGAAGCCAAACCTCACAAATATAATGAGTATAGCAATGGCCAGTATCCACCCTAACAGGGGATGGGCCTGTCCTTCGGTGAATTGTGCCCTCCGGTATCTGGGATTAGCACAAATACGTTGGGCTATAAATGCTAATGCAATCCCGAATACAATCCAGAATGTAAAATCTCTTAGTGCCTCAGTATAACCGATGTCGATAAAGCCTTCCATCTCTTTCCCAGGGCCACTCTCTACGTCTCCTCCTGATAGGTCTGTCTCCCGTGTTCTTGCATATCTTTAGCAAATATAGAGGATGGCACCTTGGTTGTCAAGGGATTTTTGATCTTTTCTGGGAACACAATGGCAGGCGAGCTATAGCTTCTCAAATTCCATGATCTTCTCTGCCAGCCATGAGGAGAGATAAAAGGGATATTTATTCTCTGAGGATCGAGCAGGGTATCGGTTGCCTTCCTTGCTGAATATATCAAGGGTGTATGTCCTTTCTCCTTTGATGGTCACTGTAAGGAGAGGCCTATCAAGGCCCTCTGATGCCTTCTCATCCATATACCCCTGGCATCTGAGGTGTGAGAGTGTCCTGAGTATCTCCTTGAACCTTGCCTCATCAATCCCCTTCCCATCCTTCTGTCTCCATACGGTCTTCTTCTCCTCTTTATCATCCTTCTTCTCTGTGACCTCTGTCTTTACAATGGTGAGTGTCTCCTTGCCCTTTTTGAATACAACCTCTTCAATCCTGTCCTGGTCAAAGCTCAGCACCCTTTTGTCCCTGAGGTTGTCAATCGTGAGATCGAAGCTGCTCCTGAAGCTCCCGTCTGCATGATAGACCCTGTGGTCATCCCTGAGTTTTACAAAGGTGTGTCTATAGGTGGGTGCTGGCTTTCCGATGTCAAAACCCCTCAGAACCTTATCACCCTTGTAGGCGGTGACCGTTATCTTGTTGTCTCCTGCAAGGTCGTATCTTCTGTAGTCCTTCGCCTCAGAGACGAGGGTGACGAGTTTGAGGCCCTTTATCACATCAATGATCCTCTCCACCCTGGACCCATCAGCAGGATATCCCTGTGGCATTATCTGCCATTGATCATCGTTCTTCTTGAGGGTGATGAGCCTTTCTCCCTTCTTAATGGTCACCCTATCTATGTCCTCTGCCTTTATCTCAGGGAGTTCTGGAAGGCTGTAGTGGGTCGTTCCTTTGTTCTTTATAGCGAGATACACACCCAGGAGGATTATGATGATCGCAAGTATTATGATCTCCCTCTTCATCCATTCACCCCCTATCTGCTGAACCTCTCCTTGATGGCCCTCTTTCTTGATGATCGCCTGAACCATACCACCATGCCCGAGATGATCACGAGCACGGGCAGCCCAGCGATATTTATGGCCTTGATCGTTGCCTTTACAGCAGGGGTCGTCTCTCTAAGGGGATTAAAGAGCTCGGTCTTGCCCCTCATCTCTATGTAGGAGTCCCTTCCATTGAGATAATCTATCACATTCAGGACGAATACACTGTTGGGCTGAGAGCCATCCTCATCTATAACGCTGTTTTTCAGTATCTCCGATGTGCCTATCAGGAATATCTTGGCAGGTCTTGAGAGCTTTATCACCTCACCCTCTGTCTGGACCTCGGGCCCTTTGGTCTTCTTCCCCTCTTTCTTGTTACTGTCCGAATCCTCCTTCACAGGGATGGGCCTGTCTGCAAAGAAGCTCTTGAACCTCCCCTCAACCATATATGCCATTGGATAGCTCTTCTTATCATCATCACTCGCTGGTGGCTGGAGGAAGAGGGGGTTGAGGTCCACCCTCTCTGACATCTCCCATGACTTATCAGAGGATGAAAAGAGGAGCTGGGCCTTGAGACCATTGTTCTTAATCCTTTCCTCATCTATCATCACAGGTGAGGCCTTCAGCATGATGAGACCCTTGATGTCCTTGAGATAATCCAGATCATGGTTTATTGCATCATCCTTTATAAGGGGTGCAAAGTATATGTTCCTCTCGCTAAAGCCAAGCCTCGTCCTTGTCCTCTGTTTATAACAGTTTTCGTCAAGGACATAGGAGTTTCTGACCTTTAGGCCATAGTGTTCAAGGAGTCTCTCAAGCCCTGTCTTCACAGGTTTATAGGATGGCTGTGCCTGGATATATGGATTCCTCTCGTGCATCGGTGGCATCTCTTCCTTGAACGGATCAAGGAATATGGCGAGGCTCCTGCCCTTCATCAGGAACTGGTCTATCTGGAAGAGCTCGTAATCCGTGAATTCATCCTTTGGCCCTGCGATGATCAGCGTCTTTATCCCCTCTGGTATACCCTCATCAAGCCTCACCTCTTTCACCGAGTAGCTCCTTGAAAGGAAGTCGATAAACCTGGATATCGAGTCAGGATGCGATTCGATCCTGTTCATGAACCCAGTGACAGGCATCTCCAGTGTGCCATGGTCAACGAGATAGCCGATCCTCTCATTCGCCTCAATAAGACCATCTATTACACCATTGATGGACTCCTCTATTGTGTCTATATCAACAAGGCTGTACTGGGTGCCGAATATCGGGAGCCTGACGATCTGGATCAGGGGGATGGTCTCTGATTTATCGCCATATTCAACCACAATGCCTGCATATCCATAGCCATGGGTTATCCTGCGACCATGACTGTCTGTAAAGTCCCTCCACTGGAGCTTCAGGATATCGTATTGCTCGGCCTCCTTATCAAGGGAGCTGTCCTTTGTGGGATCAAGGTGGATGAAGGAGAGTCGCCCATAGTTCTTTGCATTCAGTCTCTCCACCACCCTCTTTAATTCATCAGGCAGTCTGTTGAGTCCGGTGAGGTTCATATATGGTCCAACGATACTGAGTGATGATGAGAGGAAGAGCTTTACCTTTATGTCCTCCTTAAGGTTTATGAGTGCACTTATCTTGTTATTCATCCTCTCGATGGTGCTTGTGATCCTGTATTCAAGGCCGTCCGTTGACGTGATGGCAGGGATCTTCTCTATCAGGTCGCCATGGATAAAGACCATGCCCATATATGCATTCTGGAACTTCAACTGGTCATGCTCTATATGCTGTATCTGGACAGGGTATATGCCATAGTCCTCTGCCAGCCGCTGGTTCTTCCTTATCTCCTCCTCTGTGGCACCTTCGCCCTTGCTCACGCTGTAGAAGCGATAATTGAAGTATCGGCTGCCTGCGTCTGCATATTCCTCAAGCAGGTCCCTGAGGTATCGTTCTATGTTGTTATACGGGGCAGGGAGGTTCTTTGTGAAGAAGACCTTGATGGTGAGGGGCTCTGACAGGGTGGAGACGACCCTCTTGCTGAGTGGTGATAACGAGTATCTTTTGTTCCTTGTGAGGTCGATCCTGAAGAAGAGATTGAGGCTGATGAGGTTTATCAATACGGCTATGGTGAGATACATGATGAACCTTGTGTATCTCCTCATCCCCTTCATCGCCTCCTCTGCTCAAGCACCAGATGTGTTGAATAGAGACCGATAAAAGAGACCGTGATGAAGTAGAGCAGGTCTCTTGAATCTATGATCCCCTTGGAGATGTTCCTGAAGTGGTAATCAGCCCCGATATACTGGAACAGACCAAGGAGTGACTCTGGCAAAAAGAAGAGCATCTTGTCTATTATGGTCAGGAAGAAGCATATCGTCATGCCGATGATGAAGGCGATGATCTGGTTCCTGCTCAGGGCAGATGCAAAGAGCCCGATCGAGACGAATGAGGCGCCAAGGAACAGGGCACCGATGTATCCACCGATTACCGGACCCCAGTCGAGCTCACCAAGGAGCGATATGAAGACCGCATATGCCACCGTTGGAAACAGCATAATCGCCACAAAGCATAATGATGCGATGAACTTGCCGATGATGACATCAGGGAATGTCACGGGCATGGTGGTGAGGAGCTCGTATGAACCGATGTTTATCTCCTCTGAGAACTGCCTCATGGTTATCGCAGGGATGATGAAGACCAGGATTATGGGCAGTAGCTGGAAGAAGTCACGCATCTCTGCCTGATTGAAGATGAAGAATGTGGAGAAGAAGAACCACCCTGAGACGACAAGGAAGACACATATAACAATATATGCGATTGGAGAGACGAAGAAGCCCCTGAACTCCTTCCTCAATAAATGTCTCCAGTTTAAGAACAGGCCCATGCTCAACCCTCTCCTGTCAGCTCCCTGAATACGCTCTCCAGTGTCCTTGTCTCCTGATAAAACTCCAGGATTATCCAGTCATGCGCCTTGATCGCCCTGTAGATGTCGGCCCTTACATCCTTCTTTGGGTCACATGTGAGGGTGAACCTGATAGCCCCATCCTCAGGCCCTCCTGCGCCCACACTGTATATACCCTCAATGCCTGAGAGTACCTTACTCACATCCTCGGCCTTGGCACCCTGGAGCGTCAGGCGTATATTCCTTCTGTCACCAGCGGATGTCCTGAGTGCCTCTGTCCTGTCATCGGCCACTATCCTTCCACGATGCAGTATCACCACCCTGTCGCATGTGGCCTCAACCTCACTCAGTATATGGGTGGATAATATTACGGTCCTCTCCCTGCCTATCCTCTTTATGATCTCCCGTATCTCAACGATCTGATTGGGATCGAGCCCTGATGTGGGTTCATCGAGTATGAGTATCTCAGGGTCTCCCATCATGGCATGGGCAAGGCCGACCCTCTGTTTATAGCCCTTGGAAAGCTCACCGATGGGTCTGTGCATCACCTCTTTAAGTCCACATGTCTGGCTGAGCTCCCTTATCCTCTCCTCTTTCCTGTTGTCTTTGAGCCCTCTTATATCAGCAACAAACCCGAGGTAATCATACACGAGCATGTCATGGTATAAGGGAGCAGACTCGGGTAGATAGCCTATCATCCTTTTTATCTCAAGTGGGTGGTCATGGATGTTATAATCACCGACCGTTATGGTACCAGAGGTGGGAGGCATGTAACAGGTGAGTATCCTCAGGGTTGTGGTCTTGCCTGCACCGTTTGGTCCAAGAAGGCCAAGAACCTCTCCCTTCTTTATCTCAAGGCTTATGTTATTTACCGCACAGAAGTCTCCATAATACTTGGTGAGGTTGTTGATCCTTATCATGGCCATTGGTCAGTGACCTTCTGATCACCCCGCTTGCTGTGGTATCAGGGAATTAAATTATGGGTGAATCTCAGACCTGCCCCTGAAAAATGGGCATCATAAATACATGAAGGTATGGTAATATATCAAAAAAACAGGAGGGTTGTCAAAGGGGTATGTGTGTTGGGGTTCCGATGAGGCTTGTTGAGATAGACTATCCCTTTGGTGTGGCCGAGGCAAAGGGTGTGAGGAGGAATATAGGGCTCCAGCTCTTGCCCGAGGGTGAGATAAAGATCGGTGACTATGTGATTGTGCATGTTGGGTTTGCTATTGAAAAGCTCGACAAGAGGGAGGCTGACGAGATATGGAAGGGGTATGAGGAGCTTCTCGGGCTTATGGAGGAAGGGGATGCATGAGCTGTCCATAGCAACAGGTATAGTGGATGAGATAGTGAGGATTGCGGAGGAGAACAGGGCAAAGAGGGTTCTCGCTGCAAACCTGAGGATAGGCAGGGGGGCTGGGATTGTCATAGATTCCCTGAGGTTTGCCCTTGAGGTGGTCAAGACAGCACATCCCGTACTCACATCTACAGAGATGAGGATAGATGAGGTTCCCCTGATATATAGATGTAATGACTGTGGCAGGGAGTTTGAGGCGGATGATTTATACCTTCCAAGGTGTCCTATGTGCGGGTCATACAATCTCAGGCTCGTCTCTGGTGAGGAGATGGATATAAAGGATATAGAGATAGAGGTGTGATGATGTGTGATACATGCGGATGTGGTGAAGGCAGGCGGAGGACGATCGAGGTGAATCAGGATATCCTCAGGGCCAACAGGGAGATCGCCCTGGATAACAGGAGACACCTTGATAGCACAGGCACAATCGCCATAAACCTCATAGGCTCACCAGGTTCTGGAAAGACCACCCTCCTTGAAAGGACCATCGAGAGGCTTGGCAGGAGGTTCAGGATAGGGGTGCTTGAGGGCGATATCGAGACAGAGATAGATGCAGAGAGGATAAGGAAGAAGGGTGCGGTGGCCGTGCAGCTCACCACAGGTGGTGCATGCCATCTGGAGTCCTCATTGATACACAGGGGGCTACACGAACTGGAGGGGAGGCTTGATGGAAGGAGGCTGGATATCCTCTTTATAGAGAATGTTGGTAACCTTGTATGTCCATCGTTCTTTGAGCTTGGTGAACATCTGAGGGTCGTGCTCGTATCAGTGACCGAAGGGGCCGATAAGCCACTTAAATATCCAAAGGCATTCAGGACATCCAGTGTATTCGTCATTACAAAGGCTGACCTCATACCATACACTGACTTTGACATAAAGAAGGCCACAGAGTTTGCCCTATCAATAAACCCCTCCCTGGAGACCATCGTAACCTCATCAAGGACAGGCGATGGCATTGATGAATGGGTTGACCTGTTGATAAAGGCAAGGAAGAGGACCCCTTAGGAGGTGGTCTTGTCATTCATAGAGTTAGGACATGGAAGCGGAGGGAGGCCCACAAGGGACTTGATAGAGGGGCTCTTCATGAGATATTTGGATTCTGTTGAATTAAGGGAGCTTGAAGACTCAGCCTATATAACCCTCGGACCGCATTCGGCTATAACGACGGATTCATATGTTATACAGCCCCTCTTCTTCCCAGGCGGGGACATAGGCAAGCTCTCCATATGCGGGACCATAAATGACCTCTCTGTGAGGGGTGCTATCGCTCGGTATATATCCATCGGTTTTATCCTTGAGGAGGGTCTCCCGCTTGTTGACCTTGAAGAGATACTCAGGAGTATAAGGAAGATCGCCGATGATACAGGGGTGAGGATAGTGACAGGTGATACAAAGGTGGTTGAGAGGGGTAGGTGCGATGGTGTTTACATAAATACGACAGGCATAGGGGAGGTGGTCAGACCCCTCTCTGTAGGGGATGTGGTGGATGGGGATGTGATAATCGTCAGCGGGACCATGGGAGACCACGGGACGGCCATTGCACTGATAAGGAACGAGTTCGATATAGAGACATCTATCCAGAGTGACTGTGCACCGCTCAACGGTCTACTCGCACCACTTTACGATATAGATGGCCTCAAGTGGATGAGGGATCCGACAAGGGGTGGACTTGCCACGGTGCTGTGTGAGCTATCAGAGGCAACAGGGCTTGGGATCATGGTCTCTGAGGGGGATGTCCCTGTAAGGGAGGATGTGAGGTTTATATCAGATATGCTCGGATATGATCCCTTGTATCTCGCTAATGAGGGTAAGGCGGTGATCGTGGTCTCGGAGGAGGATGCTGGAGGTGTGCTGGAGAGGCTCAGGAGGGATGGCCTTGGCAGGCATGCCTCGATCATCGGAAGGGTGACAGGAGATTTTCGTGGTGTGAGGCTGAAGACACGGATAGGCGGTGAGAGGGTGCTTGAGCCACTTGATCATGAGATGTTGCCAAGGATATGCTGAGGAAGGGGCTGAGGATAGGATGTTGTGGATTCCCTGTTTCAAGAGATAGATATTTTAAGGATTTCGATGTCGTTGAGTTACAGCAGACATTCTATCAACCGCCTGAGCTCAGGACGATAGAGAGGTGGCGGGATGGCTCTCCCAGGGGCTTTGAATATACCATCAAGGCATGGCAATTAATAACGCACGAACCCAGTAGCCCCACCTATAGAAGGCTCAAGATAAGGATCCCCCCTTCAAGGATGAGATGCTATGGCTCATTTAAGCCAACAGATGAGGTCTTCGAGGCTTTTGAGCTTATAAAACAGATAGCAGATATACTGGGTGCAAGGATCATCGTATTCCAGTCACCTGCAAGCTTTGAACCGTCCACAGGCAATAAAGAGAACATGAAGAGGTTCTTCTCCATTATAAAAAGGGACGGGCTCATCCTCGCATGGGAGCCCAGGGGTATGTGGAAGGATGATGAGATAAGGGGGCTCTGCAAAGAGCTTGACCTTGTGCATGTGGTCGATCCATTTAAGGCCATACAGGTTCATGGAAGGATACAGTACTATAGACTGCACGGTATAGGGGGTTATAAATACAGGTATACGGAGGAGGACTTGAAGAGGCTCGGGTCCATGATAGATGCACAGAGGAATACATATATAATGTTTAACAATGTCCATATGTATGAAGATGCGATCTCGTTTAAGAGACTTTATAGAGGATGAACGCATCATAGAAGAGATCCTTGATCCACACCATAAAACCATAATGATTATAGGCGGAGCGGACGCTGGGAAGACAACGCTTATTGAATGTATTGCGGATATAACCTCAAGACAGACAACCACAGCAATTGTTGACCTGGATGTGGGTCAATCCCATGTGGGCCTTCCCACAACCATCGGCTGGGGCAAGCTGGATGGTGGGTTTAAGGGCTGGGAATATATCCAGGTTGAGGACTTCTATTTTACAGGCACACTGACACCCTCAGGCAATCTTGTCCCTGTGCTTGTCGGTACCAAGTTGATAACAGAGAGGGCTGTCAGATCCTGTGCAAAGGTGCTGATCGATACAACAGGGCTTGTATCAGGGCCATCGGCCAGGGTGTTGAAACAATACAAGATCGATCTTATATCGCCTGATCTTATCATCACCCTTGAACGTGCATGGGAGCTACAGGACATAATAGAGCCATTCATAAACCATTCATCCATAAAGATTCATAGGATACCTGTCCCCTCAGTGGTGAGTTTGAAGGGCATCCAGAGGAGGAGTCAATACCGTCTTGAGAGGTTCAGGGCCTATTTTATGGATGCACCTGTCATAAGGATACCTTATGGTGAGAAGGGGATAAGGTTTACAGGGAGGCCGCACAGGCTGGCCATATCTGAACTGAAGGACAGGCTTGTATCACTCAGGGATGAGATGAACAGGGATATGGCACTCGGGATAGTAGAAGGGATTGACCCAGGGGACAGGACGATCCATATACGTACACCTGTGGATAGGCCTGAGGAAGTCTCTGTAGTAATGATTGGTGTTGCAGTGTTGACACTGTGAAGATCAATCAATAGACCCTTCAAAGAAATCTCACAAAATGGTATAGTATAAAGGCTTTAATAACACTGGAAAGGAGGGGAATCATGGCAAGACTTACCTTAAGTGTGATCAAGGCGGACATAGGTGGATACGTCGGGCACTCTACCATCCACCCCGAGCTTCTTGAGGAGGCAAAAAAGAGGCTGACCCAGGCAAAGAAGGGCAAGAAGCTCATCGACTTCCATGTCACCCATTGCGGGGATGACCTCGAACTCATAATGACTCACAGGAAGGGGGTCGAGAACAAGGATATTCACAAGCTTGCATGGGATACCTTTCTTGCATGCACAAAGGTCGCAAAGTCCCTCAAGCTCTATGGTGCAGGACAGGACCTGCTGAGTGACACCTTCAGTGGGAATGTGAAGGGTATGGGGCCAGGGGTTGCAGAGATGGAGTTTGAGGAACGCAAGAGCGAGCCTGTCATCGTATTCATGGGTGATAAGACCTCACCAGGTGCGTGGAACCTGCCCCTGTTCAAGATGTTTGCAGATCCTTTCAATACAGCAGGCATAGTGATCGACCCTGCCATGCATGATGGCTTTATATTCGAGGTGGTTGATGTTTATGAGAGCAAGACCATAAGGTTCACCTGTCCTGAGGAGATGTATCACCTGTTGATGTTTATAGGAGCGATGAGAAAATACATGATAAAGGCGATATACAGGAAGAGAGACGGAGAGATAGGCGCAGTGGCCTCCACACAGAAGCTCAGCCTTATCGCTGGCAAGTATGTCGGTAAGGACGATCCTGTCCTGATCGTGAGGTGCCAGTCAGGGTTCCCTGCTGTTGGAGAGGCACTCGAGCCATTTGCATTCCCACATATAGTCGAGGGATGGATGAGGGGCTCACACCATGGACCGCTTATGCCCGTGCCATTCCATCATGCGACACCATCGAGGTTTGATGGCCCACCAAGGGTCATAGCCGCTGGGTTCCAGATAGCGGATGGTAAACTCATTGGGCCTGTTGATCTCTTTAACGATCCTTCATTTGATGAGGCGAGGAGAAAGTGTAATGAGATTGCAAACTACATGAGACAGCATGGTCCGTTTGAGCCACACAGGCTCGGTCTCCAGGATCTCGAATATACAACAATGGATCAGCTGATGAAGAAGTTCAAGAACAGGTTTAAGGCTGAATGATTGATCCAAGGGGCGGGTGGGCTTCCACTCGCCCTTATTCCTTGGATGGGTGATGAAGATCATCAGTGTGAGATCAATAATACTACTGGCCTTTCTTCTATTCCTGCCCTTAGAGGACGCATCATCTGAAAGGATAAAGGACATCAGTCCACAGACAGAGGCGTGTATTGGATGCCACCAGCTCTATACCCCTGGGATCGTCCAGGACTGGCTTACAAGCCGCCACTCAAAGGTCACCCCACAGGCTGCAATCAAGAAGGACAGGCTCCAGAGGAGGGTATCTGCAGAGGAGATACCTGATGAATTTTCTGGGTATGTGGTCGGCTGTTTTGAGTGTCACGGCCAGAATCCTGAGAGGCACAGGGACAATTTTGATCACATGGGTTTTAAGGTGAATGTGATAGTCACACCTAATGACTGCGCCACATGCCACCCTGTTGAGGTCGCCCAGTATTCAGGGAGCAAGAAGGCACAGGCGCGGAAGAACCTGATGGATAACCCTCTTTATCACACCCTTGTAGAGACCATTACCGGCGTGCAGAAGATCAGAAATGGAAGGATCATCCAGGAGAAGCCATCTGCCATGGTCCTTAATGATGTCTGCCTCGGATGTCACGGGACAAAGGTTGAGGTAAAGGGGATGAAGACGATAAGGACCAAGATAGGGAGCATCAGGATACCTGATCTTATCAACTGGCCGAATCAGGGTGTTGGGAGGGAGAACCCGGATGGGAGTATTGGCTCCTGCACCTCATGCCATGCAAGACACGCCTTCTCCATCGAGGTGGCAAGGAAACCCTACACCTGTTCGCAGTGCCATGCAGAGCCAGATGTGCCAGCGTGGTATGTCTATAAGGTGAGCAAGCACGGGAATATATTCCTCTCAAAGCATAAAGAGTGGAATTTTGATGCCGTCCCCTGGGTCATAGGAGAAGACTTCACGGCTCCAACATGTGCAACATGTCATAACAGCCTGCTTGTATCACCCCAGGGCGAGGTCATCGCAGAGAGGACACACGACTTTGGTTCAAGGCTATGGATAAGGCTATTTGGTCTCATCTACAGTCACCCCCAGCCCAGATCCGGAGATACCACCATAATCAGGAATGGTGACGGTCTCCCCATGCCCACCACCTTTTCAGGCGCACTGGCAACAGGATTCCTCATTGATAAAGAAGAACAGATGAGAAGGCTCAATAAGATGAAGGCGATATGCAATGGCTGTCATAACAGGGACTGGATAAATGGACACTTTGACAAGGTCCATGAACATATCAGGAAGGTCGATGAGATGGTCCTTACGGCCACCATGTTGATGCAGAAGGCATGGGATATGGGCATAGAGGATCCCGCAAACCCCTTTGATGAAAGCATCGAGAAGATGTGGGTTGAACAGTGGCTCTTTTATGCCAATACAGTGCGATACGCCTCGGCGATGACCGGTGCCTATGACTACACAGGATTTAACCTCGGATGGTGGGAGCTATCAGAGAATATCCAGGATATGAGGGATATGATAGAGGTGAAATCAGGGATCGAGGAGTAATATAATAAAGGTACAATGGTTGAGCTGGGGAAGATACAGAGGCCAGAGGTAGAGAGCTTTTCAGGGAAGAGGAAGTTGTACTTTGTGCCAAATGTATATCCTGTCAGGGATGCTGAGGAGGAGTATAATAACCTTGTTAATAGATTCTGGGAGGATGTAGAGAAGCAGCTGGAGAGGTTAGAGATAGCAGGCAGGGCGAGCAAGATACTGTGTGAGAGTATCTATGGTGACGGTGAAGAGGCCCTTAATATCCTGAACAGGATAAATGAGAGGGCACACTCCCTTGTCAAGAAGAGGGTTGAACAGGGAGCTGTCATACAACCGATCGAAGACAGGGATATACTCAATGCCTATATAGACTGGAGGAACTGCCTCGCCATCGTAAGGTCAAGGGAGGTCTCGGACAAGATATACGAATTCTATAAGGAGGCACTTGACAGGAGGCTCAAACACCTGCAGAATGCAATAGACAGCAACATCTCAGCAGGAGAGGCCGCCATCCTTATAATGGAGGATGATGTGAGGGTTAAACTCCAGCTCTCAAAGGACATAGAGCTGTTCCTTGTGATGCCACCCTCATACGATGATATCATGAGGTGGCTGAGGGACAGGCTGACAGGACTGAAGAGATGAAGATCCATATAGAGAACTATTTTTTGCAAAAACAATACTCCATCACAAGTGGCAAACTCCATCTCCCGTGCCCCTTCAGGTCAATGACAGGTATCAGCACTCATGTGGTTGTCAAGGACGGCTTTTGCTATCGTTCTGAAGAGTGTGTGGTTATCTCCTGTAAATATAATCGCCTTCAGACCAAGATAATCTCCCTCCTCTCCCTGGTCTGGTGAGGGACAGGCCATGGTTGAAGGGGTCATCCGACAGATCAGGGAACTCATCCCCAGAGGCAAGAGGCTCAAGATAATGAATGTGTGTGGCTCTCACGAGCATACTATATCCTCATCAGGTATAAGGAGCCTCATGCCAGAGGGCCTGGAACTCATACCAGGCCCTGGGTGTCCTGTGTGTGTATGTCCTGAAAGCGACATCATAAATGCGATAGAACTCTCAAGGAGGGATGATGTTCTGCTTGTGACATATGGTGATATGCTCAGGGTTCCATCAAGAGAGGGCTCGATCATCTCCAATGGGAGGAACTTCAGGATGGTCACCTCTCCATCAGAGGTGGTGAGGATCGCCAGGGAGGATAAGGACAGAAAGGTGATCTTCTTCTCAATAGGCTTTGAGACAACCACAGCGCCTGTTGCAGCGATCCTTGAGACCGGCATGCCCGAAAACCTCTATATACTCAGTTCTCATAGATTGACACCCAGGATAATGGAGGTCCTTGTCATGGATTCAGAGATAGGCATAGATGGGTTTATTGCACCAGGGCATGTCTCTGCCATTGTGGGGGCAGATGCATGGAGGGTGTTCCCTGAGAGATACGGTATTCCTGTTGTCGTTGCAGGTTTTGAGCCCGAGAATCTATTACTCGGCCTTTTAGAACTACTCAGGCAGATAAATGATGGAAGGCCATATGTAGGCAATGTGTATAGGCACGTTGTAAGGCCACAGGGCAACACAACCGCACAGAGACTCATTAATAAGTACTTCACGGTCTCTGATGTGAACTGGAGGGCCATAGGAAATATTCCCCGGTCAGGTCTTGAGCTGAGGGATGAGTATGCCAGGGCAGATGCAAAGAGGGTCTTTGGTTTGAAGGAGGTGAAAGAGTCAAAGATCCCTGGATGTATATGCGACAGGGTGGTCCTGGGAAAGGCCTATCCCGATGATTGCAGGCTGTTCAAAAAGGCATGCACTCCAGAAAGACCAAAGGGCCCCTGTATGGTCTCCATCGAGGGGGCATGCAATATATGGTTTAAGAATCGATAAAGTAGAGGCGGGAGATGCGGGGTAGGAGAGGTTGCCCTCGAAACAGGCTGTCAGGGGTATAACAGATCCATTCCTGATAAGGATGTCCCTGTGCTTATCTCTGCTATTACGTGCGGTGCTGATTATCTTATCACTGGAGACAAAAAGGACTTTAATAAGGCAAGGAAAGGCAGGATATATAAACCGAAGATGGTCAACCCCCCTCAGGGTTTGTGGAGACGGTGTTTCCTGACTTAATAAGAGAAGGATGAATATAGAACAGGTGGCTTCATGGCCTGATGCCGAGATTCTGTGAGAGGTGTCTCTCCATGATGCTGGAGAGTGTGGAGAGGAGTTCTTTGCGGGGTCTCAGTCTTGTCAGCTTCTGCACAGGCCATTCGATGGAGTGTGAATAAAAGTTTATGATATCACCATTGACCCTCACAGGGGGTCCTTTTATCTCCTGGCCACCTGCGCATCCATCACACAGTATGGTGCCTGCCCCAGGATAGAAATTAATACCCTTTTTACCGCATCTGCCACATTTGTTCAGCCTCGGTGCATATCCTGTCATCGCAAGGAGGCGGATAAGGGCTATGAGATACAGGATGTGTCTCTGGTCTCCTGTGGATGAGTCCATGAGGTTGAGGATGCCCAAAAAGAAGTTGAACAGCCTCTTGTTGGGTGTGTCTTCTGGAATGATGGATAACATGACCCTTATGAGCCTGGATATGTTTATGAGGTCGTCATAGCTCTCTCTCAGTCGGTAGAATGTGTTTATGATGTCTGATTGGGTGATCTTTGGGATGGATTGCTCTTTACCGAACAGGGATATCCTTGAGTGTGTGAGTGGTTCAAGACTGCTCCCAAACCTGCTCTTTATCTTGTGGGGGCTTTTTGCAAATGCCTTGATTATACCACGATCAGGGGTCAGGTATGTTACTATTAAATCGGCCTCACCATGTTTTTGATTTTTAAGGACGATACCCTCTGTCCTGGTCAGCACAATGGATGGGGTTACATCACGTTACCGAAGTCTTCTGGTTTGAGGTTCTTTAACCAGTCTTCAAGCTCATCGCTGTTCCTGTAGGTGATCACATTCTCATCCACAAATATCGGTGCATTAACCCTTATCGCCACCGCTATAGCATCACTCGGCCTTGAATCAATCGGTATCTCTGTGCCCTCCTTCTCTATGTACAGGCCTGCATAGTATGTGTTGTCGATTATCTCTGTGATAACGACCTTTGTCACCTTCATCTTTAATTCATATATGATATTCTTCAGCAGGTCATGGGTCAGTGGCCTTGGTGTGACTATCTTACCCAGGGCGAGGGCGATGGAGTCGGCCTCTGGTTTGCCTATCCAGATTGGTAGTGTCTCGTGGCCGTTGACCTCTTTGAGGAGCAATATATACATATTGCTTCGGGGATCAAATAACAGACCCTCTATCTTCATCTCTCTCAGCATTCTTCCCTGCTCATCCTGAAGGTGGCATTTTAAATATTATAAAACTTTTTCAATTTTATTAATAGGGTCACCTCAGACCGGCGAGTGCCTCCTCGATCCTGTCCAGCCCCTTCTTTATATTATCCATGGATGTCGCGTAAGAGAGTCTTATATAATCATCGTTCCCGAATGCAGAGCCTGGTACCACTGCCACCCTGGCCCTGTCCAGTAGATACTCGGAGAGGTCAAGTGATGAATTGATCCTGAATCCGTTGCTGGCCCTTCCATAATAGTAGGATACATTCGGGAATACATAGAATGCCCCGACAGGTTTTATGGTTGATACACCCTCGATGCCGTTGAGTCGTTCGAGGATATAGAGCCTCCTCTTGTCAAATTCTGAGACCATCATGGGTATGAAGTCCTGTGGCCCCCTAAGCGCTTCTACAGCAGCCATCTGTGCTATGGATGTGGGGTTTGATGTGGACTGACTCTGTATCTTTGTCATAGCAGAGATGATCTCCTTTGGCCCTGCCGTGAAGCCTATCCTCCAGCCCGTCATTGCATGGGACTTGGAGAGGCCATTCACCACCAGGGTCCTCTTCTTTACCTCCTCTCCAAGGGAGGCGATGCTTGTGTGTTTAAACCCATCATAGGTGAGTTTCTCGTATATCTCGTCAGAGATGATATAAAGGTCGTGTTCAATTGCCATCTCGGCTATCCTCTGGAGGCTGTCGTGGTCATATGAGAGCCCTGTTGGATTGGAGGGATAGTTGAGTATCAATGCCCTTGTCTTTTCTGACAGCTTCTCCCTGATAAGCTCTGGTGTCAATCTGAAGGAGTTCTTTTCGTCGGTATTTATAACAACAGGCACTGCGTCATTGAGTATCACCTGGTCGGGGTATGTGACCCAGTATGGTGCGGGTATTATAACCTCATCTCCAGGATTAAATAGCGCCTCGGCTATATTATAAAGGGAGTGTTTGGCACCGCATGAGACGATAATCTCGTCTCTGCTATAAGAGAGGTTGTTGTCTCTTTGGAACTTTTCGATGATGGCGTCCTTCAGTTCAACGATTCCGCCCACTGGTGTGTATTTTGTGAAGCCATCCCTTATCGCCTTTATGGCAGCCTCCTTTATGTTGGCAGGTGTGTCGAAATCAGGCTCACCAACACCAAAGTTGATGATGTCCTCTCCTGCTGCCCTGAGGGCCTTTGCCTTTGTATCAATGGATAGTGTGGGTGATGGTTTTATTGATTGTGCCCTTTTTGATGGTATCATCCCTTTGCTCCTGTTATATTTGATATCAGTTCATCCCTGTTTATGACGGCTGTGCCGACCTCTCCCACCACAATACCTGCTGCATGGTTTGCATATATAGCAGCGTCCCTGAGGGATGCACCTGCGCAGTGTGTGAGTGTAAACGTTGCAATAACGGTGTCACCTGCGCCTGTCACATCATACACCTCTTTGGCAAAGGTGGGTATGTGTGTTACTTTACCATTCTTTTCAAGCAATGTCATCCCCTCCTCACCCCTGGTTATGAGGACGGCCTTACAGCCTATCCTCTCAATGAGTCTCCTGCCTGCCGAGATAAGGCTCTCTTCATCGGTTATCTCTATGCCAGAGCCTGATGATGCCTCCATTATGTTCGGTGTTATTAAGCTTACCCCCCTGTAATAATCAAAGTGCCCCACCTTTGGATCAACGGCTATGAACCTCTTTAGATCCATCATCTCAAGCAGTCTCTTCATAAAGGTCTTTGTTATCACACCCTTGCAATAATCCGAGATTATTATCCCCTTTATGTCAGGCAGACACCTCTTTACATAGTCGAGGATCGCAGAGATGGTCGAACGGTTTATATCTGTCTTTACCTCATGGTCGAATCTAACCACCTGCTGATTATGGGCTATGATCCTGGTCTTTATGGTCGTTGGCCTCTCTCTGCTCACGATTATCCCGTCTGTATTGATGCCCCTTTTATCAAGCTCCGTCTTCAACCTTGTGCCCATATCATCGTCTCCTATGACGCCTGATACAAAGACCCTGCCACCAAGGGATACAAGGTTGTTGGCCACATTGGCAGCACCACCGGGGAGTATCTCCTCGTTTGATACCTCAACAACAGGCACGGGTGCCTCAGGGGATATCCTCCTGACCTTGCCCCATATATAACGATCAACCATGAGGTCTCCTATAACGAGTATCCCTGTATCGCTGAATCTATCGAAGATATCCCTGACCATGTTTGAATGTAAATTTATCATTTTGCTGTTCTATTTGGCAACTCCTTGAAAGATGGTTATGTTGTTTTTGCCGATACTCTGTGCGATAATAATTATATGATGGGTAGGCTTCTATCAAGATTCGTCCTGGCTCTAATACTGATCTCTTTTGTGGGTTGTTACACCACAACAACCAGACCTGTTGCACCTGAGCCTTCAAAGAAGGCCTATTATGAATACCTCCTCAGTGCAGAGGCAGAGATGCACCATGACTGGGATGGCGCAATTAGGCATCTTGAGAATGCCCTTGCAGAGGATCCAGGTTCGGTGTATCTGATGACGGAGTTGAGTTCCATGTATTTCAGAAGGGGTAAGGTCGATGATGCACTGAGGATGGCAGAGAGGGCGTTTAAAGATCATCCCGACTATGTGCCTCTCCTCGCATTACTTGGGAAATTGTATGTACAGAAGAAGGAGATGCAGAAGGCGGCAGAGGTGTATAGGAGGTGGCTGGGACTGGAGCCAGAGGAGATTACCCCTTATATATATCTTACACGCATATACATTGACGAGGGCAGGAATAATGAGGCCGTTGAGATACTCAAGAGGGCGAGGGAACAGGCCCCGTATGATGTCTCATTGAGATACCACTTTGGCAGGCTCTTTATCGAGATGGGTGAATATAAGGAGGCCATAGAAGAGTTCAAGGAGGTTGTCAGCCTCGATCCATCAATGCCTGCTGGATATTTCATGCTGGGCCTTGCCTATGAAGGTCTGAAGGATACAGAGAGTGCTATCTCGAACTATAAAGAGGCGATAAGGCTTGATCCAAGGTATATAGAGGCCAGGAAGAGGCTTGCAGGTCTTTATATCACCACAGGCAAGTATAATGAGGCGATTGATGAGGTGACTGAGATTGTAAAGATCCTGCCTGATGATCCAGAGACGAGGAAGATACTTGCAAGGCTTTATATAAACAACAAGCAGTATAAGGAGGCAGAGGAGCAGTTACGCAGGGTTATATCCACAGACCCAGATGATGTTGATGCATTATACCTCCTGGCCCAGCTCCTGGTGGTGATGGAGAGGTATGATGAAGCCCTTGACAGGTTCAGGATACTCCTTACAAAAGACCCTAAAAAGCCTGACCTCTATCTCAACATAGGGCTTATATATGTGGAGAAGAAGGATTATAAGATGGCAGAGCAGACCTTTCTGAACGGGCTGAGGCTTGATCCTGACAGTGACGAGCTTAACTTCAACCTTGCTGTTGTCTATGAGAAGATGAAGAGGTATGATGAGATGGTCAAATACCTCAACAGGACGCTTGAGATAAACCCTGACCATGTTGATGCACTCAATTATCTTGGTTATACCTATGCCGAGAGGGGGATAAAGCTTGATCGCGCCCTTGATCTGATCAAGAGGGCCATTGAGCTCAGGCCTGACAGTGGCTATATAATCGATAGCCTCGGGTGGGTCTACTATAAAAAGGGCATGTATAAGGAGGCCCTCAGGGAGATAAAGAGGGCGCTGGAACTGATCAATGACGATCCTGTCATCTACGAACACCTTGGAGACATCTATCTAAAACTCAACAACAAGGATGCCGCACTGGATGCGTGGAAGAAGTCCCTTGAGTTTCACAAAAAAGAGGAGGGGCTCAAAGAGAGGGTTGAGAAGAAGATCCGTGAACTGAAGAATACCGAATAATGGCAGGCGAATCACTGACCCTTAATGCACCTGCAAAGATAAACTGGTTCCTGAAGATCCTTGGGCTGAGGGATGATGGTTACCACGAGATAAGGAGTCTCATCCAGAAGGTCACCCTTTATGACGAACTGAGGTTTACCCTATCAGACAGGGTGATCATCAAGACGAATCTTGATATCCCCGTGGAGGAGAATCTCGTATACAGGGCAGCAAGGCTACTTAAGGAGAGATACCATGTTGATAAGGGTATCATTATCGAGCTCAAGAAGAATATCCCGATGGGTGCAGGCCTGGGCGGTGGCAGTAGTGATGCTGCGGCAACCCTGGTGGTCCTGAATAGGTTATGGTCACTTCACATCCCTGAACCTGAACTGTACAGGATGGCCTCTGAGCTTGGCTCTGATGTCCCTTCCTTCCTGAAAGGGGGACTTACCTATGTGGAGGGCAGGGGGGAGAGGGTGATCCAGTATGAGGCCAGCAGGCCACTCTCTCTACTGCTTGTAAAGCCACATTTTGAGGTATCCACCAGGTGGGCATACACAAGGTTTGATGAGCACAGGGGGGATAAGTTGACAAAAGGTCTTGATAATTCTGATAATATTAAGTTGTTTGTCAATTGCATAAGAGGGGCCGATATAGAGGGTATATCAAGGTTTAATCATGCTATCCTGAATGACCTTGAGGTGGTTACCTTGAGTGCATTCCCCCTGATCGCCGAGATTAAGGAGAGGCTCAGGAGGGAAGGTGCTGTATTCTCATTGATGAGTGGTAGTGGATCAACGGTTTTTGGTGTGTTTGAATCATGGGAGAGGGCAGAGGAGGCGTCAAGGGGTTTTGGAGACCTCTGGACAGCGGTGGTGCAGACGATTATAAAGTAGGTTTTGGGTTTTAAGTCCCTTCATGATTGGGGCGTCGACAAGTGGTAAGTCAGGAGACTTTGGATCTCCCATTCGGAGGTTCGAATCCTCCCGCCCCAGCCAGGGACTAAAAACTCAGAGGACTTCTTTCTGATTTTTAATCTGGTATTTTTGTTAAAGGAGGGGTGATGCCTGAGGGGATCAAATTATTCACGGGTAATTCAAACAGGAGACTCGCAGAGGAGATAGCAGATTATATAGGTGTGCCTGTTAGTGAGGCTACTGTGTCCACATTCAGTGATGGTGAGATAATGGTCCAGATAAACGAGAATGTCAGGGGTTCTGATGTCTTTCTGATACAGTCCACCTGCCATCCTGTTAATAATAACCTGATGGAGCTGCTCCTCATGCTCGATGCGTTCAAGAGGGCGTCTGTTGGAAGGATCACCTCTGTCATCCCTTATTATGGATATGCCCGCCAGGACAGGAAGGTGCTTCCACGCGTTCCGATCTCTGCAAAGCTGGTGGCGGATCTCATCACAACCGCAGGCACTGACAGGGTCCTTACGGTCGACCTCCATGTGGGCCAGATTCAGGGCTTCTTTAATATCCCTGTTGATCACCTCTACGCGGCCCCTGTTATTGCGGAGTATGTGAGAAACAAGTATGCAGACAACATAGTCATTGTCTCGCCTGATGCAGGAGGGGTTGAAAGGGCAAGGGCCTTTGCAAGGAGGCTTAATGCCTCGCTTGCCATTATCGATAAACGGAGGGAGAAGGCGAATGTCTCCGAGGTGATGCATGTCATAGGTGATGTGAGGGGCAAGGATGCGATACTCCTTGACGACATGATCGATACAGCAGGGACGGTCACAAACGCTGTCTCTGCATTAAAGGAGAACGGTGCAAGGCGGGTTATAGCTGCATGCACCCATGCAGTGCTCTCAGGCCCTGCACTGGAGAGGATAAACGCCTCAGGGCTTGAAGAGGTGATCGTGACAAACACGATACCCATGGATAACAAGCAGGAGAGGTGTAAGAAGCTAACGGTGCTTTCGGTCGCAAGGCTCCTTGGTGAGGCGATAAAGAGGATCCATGAGGAGACATCGGTCAGCTCTTTATTCGATTGAGTCTTTAAAATCATAAGGAGGGTATATAGAGATGGAAGAGATTTTGATCAAGGCAGAAAAGAGGCAGGAGATTGGAAAGGGTAAGGCAAGGAGGCTCAGGAGAGAGGGGCTTCTGCCTGCTGTTATCTATTCAAAGGGTAAGGCGACCCATATAAAACTCCAGAAGAGGGAGATAGGGAGGCTGATATCGCTGGGACTTGGAGAACACGCCCTGTTGAAGATCGAACTCAGCAACGGGGATGGCACGACCCATGATCACCATGTGCTCATAAAGGACTACCAGACCGATCCTGTGACAGATGAGTTGCTCCATGTGGACTTTATAGAGGTATCGCTCAAGGAGAGGATAAGCCTGATGGTGCCGGTTATGATAACGAGAGAGCCTGCGGGTGTAAAGAAGGGCGGGATCATGGAGCAGCATCTCAGGGAGGTTGAGGTGGAGTGTCTGCCAACACAGATACCAGAGGCCATCGAGGTGGACGCAGGACACATAGAGATCGGCCACTCCCTCCATGTGAGTGATCTCCAGCCTCCTGAGGGCGTGAGGATACTGACAGATCCTGAAGAGGTTATCCTGACCGTGCTTGAACCAAAGGTTGAGGAGGTGGCAGCACCGCCTGCTGAGGAAGAGGCTGCTGAGCCCGAACTTGTAAAGGAGAAGGCAAAAGAGGAGGAGAAGGTAGAGAAGGAGGAGAAGGAGGGATAAAAGGGTGAAGGGATGTGGCTTATAGCAGGCCTGGGTAATCCTGGTGAGGAGTATGAAGGGACGAGGCATAACATAGGGTTCAGGGTTATTGATCTGCTCTCTGAGAAGTCCTCTATAAACCTGAGATACAAGACAAAGAACTATATATATGGCAAGGGGTTGATGGAAGGGAAGGGGATAGTCCTTCTAAAACCCCTTACTTTTATGAACAGGAGCGGAGTTGCCCTGAGCACGGCATTCAGGAGGTTTAATGATATCGATGATATCCTTGTTATCCATGACGACCTCGACCTTCCATTGGGGGTTATAAGGATAAAGAGGGGTGGCTCATCAGGTGGTCATCGTGGTGTTGAATCAATAATCCGGTCACTTGGAACAGGTGATTTTATAAGGCTCAGACTGGGTATCGGGAGATCAGAGAGGCTTTCTCCAGAAAGGTATGTCCTGTCACCCTTTCTGAAGAGTGAGAGATCAGATGTTGAGAGGATGGTCGAGGAGGCTACAGAGGCGGTCTCGATTATTCTCACAAAGGGCATGGCCATCGCACAGAACAGGTTTCATAAAAGGCGTAAGGATTCTCATCCCACCTTATGATTTATATCATATGAGTCCCTCCTCGGTTGGGTATAAACTTTAGGTATGGATAATGGAGGGATCCTCCCTGGCAGGATAGAGGGGAAGGTCACACTCAGGTTGAGGCCATCAGCACCCTATTCCTCTGAGCTGACCGCCAACCAGATCGGTGTTATAGCCGATATAGCTGAAAGGTATGGTTCAGGGGTGGTTCATGTCACACCCCGCCAGACAGTGGAGATACCTGACGTGTTGAGTTCATGCCTTGAGGAGGTTCTCCAGCAGTTGAAGGGGGCAGGACTCTCCACAGGCCCGATCGGCAGGCATCTGAGGAATGTTATAGCATGTTCAAGGTGGTGTCTCTACAATGCCACAGCGATGGACAGGATGGCAAAGAGGCTGAACGATCTCTATATGGGCGTGGTGATGCCTGGTAAGATGGTTATCTCGCTATCAGGGTGTGATTTTTCATGTGTTCGTTCAAGGACATCGGATATCGGGGTGATAGCGAGGGTAGAGATAGAGTTGACCGACAGGGAGTGTAAGAGGTGCTCTTTGTGTGTAAAAGAACCACTTGGCTGTCAGGTTGATGCGATCACCATCACTGATGAGGGTGTGGTGATAGATACAGATAGATGCGTCAGGTGCGGATTCTGCACAAATATCTGCAGGCCTGGCACCATAAGGGTAAGGGCAAGGAGCTTTGACCTGTTTCTGGGTGGAAAGGGCGGGATAAGGCCCAGAGAGGGGGTTTTTTATAAGAGCCTCTCCTCTGAAGATTCCCTTCTTGAAGAGATAGAGAGGGTTATCAGATGGTATCGCGAGGTGGCAGAGGAAGGCGAGAGGATCGCCGATGTGTTTGAGAGGCAGGGTGGAGGACCGATATGATGAAGAGGGAGACATTCAATCTTGAGATGCCGAAGGTGGGCATCATTAAGGGTGTGCTTGCAAAGGATATAGAGGTGGTTGGAGAGAAGGTGGTGAACCTGAGGACATGTGCAAGGCCATACAGAAACATGTACTCTGCCTCACAGCTCAGGACGATAAAGTTGGTGGCCGAGGAGTATGGTTCTGGCAAGGTCCATCTGAGCCCGAGACACAATCTTGAGATACCAGAGGTAAGACAGAAGGATCTTGACAGGGCATTGAGGGAGCTCTATATAGCAGGGCTCTTTCCTGGTGGGGCAGGCACCTCTGTGAGGAATATCTTTACCTGCCCTGATTGGTGTTCCAGTTCTGTCAGACCTGTGCAGGAGATAGGCATGATGGTGAGTCACAACTTTGGGGACAGGGATATGCCAAATAAGGTTACCATATCCTTTGCAGGTTGTCTGAATGGTTGCTCAAGGCCATACAATACAGATATAGGTATTGTTGCCATGGCTGAGGTTGTGGTGGATGGTAATGTATGTAAGGAGGGTTGTCGTGCCTGTATGGAGTCCTGTCCTTTTGATGCCGTTGAGGTGGTTGATGGTAGGGTCAGGGTGACAGAGGGATGTCAGTATTGTGGCAGGTGTCTCAATGCATGTGAGTATGGGGTTCTAAAGAAGGGCAGGACAGGCTTCAGGGTTCTGATAGGTGGCAAGGAAGGCTCAACAGTGAGGTTTGGTGTAGAGTATATGCGTTGGGTGGATGACTTCGAGGTGCTTGAGATCATTGACAGGGTGCTGAGGAACTATCAGGAAAAGGCGGCCCTGAGGCCTGGAAGCACAAGAAAGAGAGAACGCCTCTCAGAGGTGATAGAGAGGCTTGGCATGGAAGCCTTCATGGAGGATAACTAAAAATATCCCTGCCTTTCAAGGAGCTGATCCTTGTCTATCTCGTATAAATGCCCTTTAAGCCTTCCCTTAAGCCTGATCGGATGACACCTCCCCTGGCCCCTGTCCAGTGTGCCTACAGGGTGTCTGATGTTGCAGTAGTTGCATATCAGGGCGCCTTCTTCGTATCTAAAACCCCTTCTGTGTATATAACACTCCTGACAGGCATCAAGGTAAGCGCGGACCTTATCGCCTGTCTTGATTATAAAGAAGTTTATCCCTTCAAATGTATAAAATACCGGAATGCCGTCCTTTAATCCCCCTGTCTCTATGACCACCTTTCTGCCATCAAAGGGTGCCTGCTGGTATGGGTGGCCCCCTGAACATGCGGTTAAGATCACCAGGACTATAAACAGGACCCCAATCATACCACCTTAATTCTAATGGTCATTGGTTGAGACATAGTATCCACCCTTATTAAGACTTTTTGGGAAGAAAATTTGAAAGATATCTATCATCCTGTCAAGATCCATCACTGGAAA
>Ga0180893_138_pt1 | contig 47292 bp, 46 predicted proteins | sample Deesub1362A_J573_FD_124286 | JGI IMG/M metagenome (GOLD analysis project Ga0180893, IMG submission 124286) | Nitrospirae bacterium JdFR-81 | reverse complement strand
TAGGAGAAAGAAATATTTTTATTTTGCCTGCCTTCTTCCTTGTGCGGGCAAGATGGAAGGCCACTTTAAATGAGTTTGAAACAGCCATTAAAATGGCTCCCGGGGAGGGACTCGAACCCCCGACTAAGTGGTTAACAGCCACCCGCTCTGCCGACTGAGCTACCCGGGAAGAGGAGTTAGACAATACATTATAAAGAATAAGGGCTGATAAATTCAACAAAACCTTTTTATGGGGAGTTACTCCACTATCCTTATCTGTGAGGGATCTTTTATGATTATTTCTGCCCTTCCGTCATATTCTTCTATTACACCTGTCACATCCACTGTCTTGCCCCAGTAGTATTCGGAGGGGGGACGGAGGAATTTGTGTTTGTCCTTTTTAAATATTACCGCTGTAAAGTTATCAGGGTCTCTAAAGTCGTTCTTGCTGTTCAGGAAGACAGCCCTGCCGCTGTCGTAGGATTTTCTTACGAAGAATCTGACCGTCCTTGTCTCGCCAACGTGGTTGATGGCATCGTCAGGACAGATGGTCTCAGCCCTGCCGCATGTCAGTGAGATGCTTTCACTCTCTTTCAGGTTCTCGTGCCATTCTTTGTATCGCTCTTCATCCCAGAGGCCAAGGTTCTTCTGCCGCGCCTGTCTCTCATAGGCCCTGAAGTCTTCGAGATACTGGAACGGATATCGGGTATATGCAAAGGCATAACCCTGTTTTATGAGCTCGGCATTGACAAAAAAGCCCTTTACGGGTTCCTGCCGGGATGATGGTCGATAAATCCATACATATCTGAGCAATCTCCCGTATTTATCGGTGTCCTGTGTCCTGTCGGCGTCCCTTCTCAGGCAGACCACCTCTCCCTCTATCCATTCCCTCAGTCTTCTTGCAGCCTCCTTACCAAAGAACTGGACATCCCTCCGTGGATCAACGGTCTCTGGTGTATCGACACCGAGCATCCTCACCTTTCTGCCATCCTCAAGCACGAAGGTGTCACCATCTATTACATGTGATACCCTCTGGAATTCGCATCCTGAGAGGATGGTTTCCTCTGGTGATGAAGACATGCCATATAGGTGGAATGGGGATAAAGAGAGCAGGGAGAGGGTGATTATTATAATGATCCAGCGGTGCAGTGTTTCGGGATACATTATTTACAGCTTTTGCATGATGAGGAGCTGCAGGATGTGCACCCTGATGAGACCTGTTTCTCGACCCCGCTCATCCCGAATAAAGAGAACTTTTTCTTGACATTTTTTGAATGGCACTTTATGCACCTGACATCAGGGTTTTGCCCTGAGACGAGTTCCTCGAATTCTGTCCCACACTCATTACATCTGTATTCGAATATCGGCATATCACTATATTATAGCATTTCTATCCTGTTATAGCCTCATGGAGCAATTCCACGATGTGTAGTATCTCTATATCAATACCCATCTGTCTCTTTAATTCATTCAGGTGGATTATGCAGCCAGGGCATGAGGTTACCACTGTATCTGCGCCTGTCTTCTTTATATCCTCCATCTTCCTTCTGCTGATCTCCATGGATAGGTCCTTGAATAATTTGCTGAAGAGGCCTCCGAAACCACAGCATCTACGGGCATCCTCCATCTCCACAAGGGTTGTGTTCTCAATGTTGTGGATTATCTCCCTTGGCTCCTCTGTTATGCCGAGGCCATGGCTGAGGTGGCATGGGTCATGATATGTTACCCTTCTTTCAACCATGCAGCGGCCTTTGTGGATATCGATCTTTACCAGGAATTCATTGATATCCACGATCCCTGGTATGCCATCTCCTGTGAGTAGAGGATATCGGTCTCTGATCACCATTGTGCATGTTGGGCAGAGGCTGATGATGGCCTCTGCCTTCATCCTCTGAAACAGGCTGATATTCTTCCTTGCAAGCCTTATAGCCTCATCCTCATATCCAAGTGACATTAAGGGGGCCCCGCAGCAGACCTCACCCTTCATTATCACGACCTCATAATTAAGTGTATTCAGTATCTCTATGAGCGCCTTACCTATAGATGGATAGAGATAGTTGACACTGCATCCGAGGAATAGGCCCACCCTTGCGGTTGTCCTTGTGCCCCTGAAGACGGACTGGCCATTCTTAAGGGGATGGGCTGTAACAGGTGGTAGATAGCCTGATATCCTGTTTATAATCGTGAGCCTCTGCAGGGCCCTTAGCACCATAAAGGCTATCTCAGGCCTCTGGATCGAAAGCCTTATGGCCCTTCTGAGTAGCCTTCCCCTGTTGAAGGTGTCTTTTAGATTCCTTCTCCCTTCGTATATCATACGGGTGATGTCTATACCGAGCGGGCATATACCTTTACACGCCTCACATAACAGGCAGCTGAATATCTTTTCAGAGAGATTCTCTGTTGGCTGGAGTTTCTCTTCCTTTAGACCACCAAGCAGTGCCATCCTGCCCCTTGCACTCATGCCCTCATCAAGGGCTATGAGATACGTTGGGCAGGTGGCCTTACATATCCCGCATCTGACACACCTCTCTAAGTCTGTATGGTTCTGAATGGGTGACATGGACGGATCTATAAGAGACACAATTGCAAGGGCCGATAAGCCCCTTCTATTATTTAATACAGCGGGTTTTTTCGCTGTTACTCAGGACCTCGTTGAGGCTGCCACTCCTCAGACCCTGAAGGTCGAGTGTGATGTATATATAGCCAAGGGATTTGAGAAAGTCCACGATCGCCTTTCTGACGCCATCATCCATCAGGGTAGCAAACTCATTCACAGGCACCTCAATCCTTGCAATCTCTCCATGTGTCCTTACCCTCAGATCTCTTATGCCAAGGCCCTTTATAAACCCCTCTGCCCTGGATACCCTTTCAATGGCATCCCTGGTGATCCTCTGCCCATAGGGAAAGCGTGAGGCAAGGCAGGGGGTTGCAGGCTTGTCCCATGTCTTGAGGCCAAGAGACTGCGACAGCTCCCTTATCTCTGCCTTTGTGAGCCCTGCGTCACGGAGCGGGCTCACCACCCCGAACTCCCTTGCTGCCTTTACACCGGGCCTCCAGTCATTCATATCGTCTGCATTGGTTCCGTCCAGTATGTATTCAATGCCCTCTCTATCCGCAATCTCCCTCAGTTTACTGAATAGTTCTTTCTTGCAGTAATAACACCTCTCAGGTGGATTGTTTGAGAAGTTTTCGTCCTTTAACTCCTCTGTGGAGATTACTATGTGTCTTATGTTTAAAAGGGACGTCATCTCCCTGGCAAAGGAGAGCTCCTCAGCAGGCAGACTCTCGGAAGAGGCAGTGACCGCTATTATATCCCTCATGCCCGAGAGGGTGGCTGTCTTGAGCAGAAAGGTGCTGTCCACACCGCCTGAGTAGGCTACGATGGCCTTCTCCATCTGTTTGAGCTGTTCCTTCAATCTGTTAAACTTCTCCAGGCTCTTCATGGTATCGCTATGCAGTGGCCAGTTCATAGTATTCCTGGTGGAGGTTCTTGTCAGCCTTTAGCATCACCTTGAGGTTGTATTGCCTCTCGATCGCCTCAAAGCCATCCCTTTCATCCTCATATATCATGTTAATCACCAGGGGATGGGCCGTTACAATCACATTCCTCTCCCTGTTTGATGAGCCTATCTTCCTCAATTCCCTGAATATCTCGTAACATACGGTTGTGGGAGACTTTACAAAGCCCTTCCCCTCGCAATAGGGACACGGTTCGCATAGTATCCTGCCAAGGCTCTCTCTCACCCTCTTCCTCGTCATCTGGATCAGGCCCAGTTCAGAGACCTCAAGGATCGTGCATTTCGCCCTGTCCCTGCTCATTATCTCCTTGAATGTATTGAATACCTTCTCTCTGTTCTCCTTCTTTTCCATGTCTATGAAGTCGATGATGATTATCCCTCCAAGGTTCCTGAGCCTTATCTGGTATGCTATCTCCTTCACCGCCTCAAGGTTTGTCTTCAGGATGGTATCCTCAAGGGAGGCCTTTCCCACAAACTTCCCTGTGTTGACATCAATGGATGTGAGGGCCTCTGTCTGGTCTATAACGATATATCCTCCTGATTTCAACCATACGGTTTTGCCCAGGGCCTTTGGTATCTCGATCTCTATCCCGTAGGCCTCGAATATGGGTTCATTGCCTTCATATAGCTGGATGCTTGATGTGAGCTTCGGGAAATAGGTGTTTGCAAATTCGGTGAGTTTCCTGTACTCTTCCCTTGAATCTATGACGAGTCTGTCGGCCTCGTTACCAAGCATGTCCCTTATACTCCTTAAAGGTAGATCGAGGTCTGCATAGATCAGATGGGGCGAGTGTAGCCTCTCCTTCTTCTCCTGGATATTCCTCCATAGACGCATGAGGAAATCGATGTCCTTCTTGAGCTCCTCCTCTGTACAGCCCTCGCTTGCGGTCCTGATTATAAAACCAAAATTCTTTGGTTTTAATTCACTCACAATGGCCTTGAGCCTTGCGCGCTCCTTCTCGTCGGTTATCCTCCTTGAGATACCGATGTGTTCGACCTCTGGCATGAGGACCAGGTACCTGCCTGGCAGTGTTATGTAGGATGTGACCCTTGCCCCTTTTGTGCCTATAGGGTCTTTTGAGACCTGCACAAACACATCCTGTCCTTCCTGAAGGAGCTCCTCAATGGGGAGTTCAAATGGAATGGTGGTGTCGATGTCTTCTCCAAAGAGTGAGTATTCGAATGTAGAGTGCACATCAGCCACATGCAGGAATGCCGCCTTTGGCAGGCCTATGTCCACAAACGCTGATTGCATGCCGGGGAGTATCTTTATGACTTTTCCCTTATAGATATTGCCCACAAGGCTTGCATCCTTGCGCCTCTCTATGTAGAGTTCAGCAAGCTGGTTGTCTGATTCAAGGAGGGCGAGTCTGACCTCTTCTGGTGTTGAGTTTATGATTATTTGGCCTGCCAAGTCTTCTCCCTCTCGTATATATTATAACTGTAGAGACCTGTCCTTTTAATCCTTAGGCCCAGGATATACTCAAGTGGCCTGGATAACAGGGCCTGGAGTATCTCGAAGAGCCTTACCTTATGATTGTCTTCATCCATAAGGATGAGCCTCAGTGTGTTGCCATGGATCGTGGCATCCTTCACCATCCTCCTTATATCCACCTTCTTATCCTTTCTCGTGACGGTAAAGGTGGCCTTGTTCATAAAATTACTTACGGCCTCAGGGTCATCCGGGCCTATCTCGACCTCGTATACATAGCATGTGATTACGTCGTTCAATGCACGCACACGTCTGTCGATCCTTATGGCCTCAAGGATCTCTATGCCTTCAGGGAGTTTTGAATTGAGTCTCCATTTGAACTCCTCTGGGCTCATTAGGGGATGTATCTCGATATCAATGTATTCATTCATGCCCTCAACCCCTGCAGGCAGTGCTGGGCCAAAGGAGACAACAGGGTGAGGATGGAACCCTGAGGTGTGGACGAGCGGGATCTCTGCCCTCCTTGCTGCCCTCAGTATCGCGGTCATCAGTTCCTGATGCGATAGATACCGCATGGTGCCCTTTTTCGAGTACCTTACACGAAGCCTCATCCTGCCCTGTATCTTCTGTGTCCTCCGGCCTGTCTCTATGTGTGAGATTGGTTCCTCCTCAGGGCCTTTAACCCATTTTTTACAATCCAGCCCGCATCCATAACAGACCTTCCTGCAGTCTTCGGTGCGTTTGCCTTCCGTGGAGTTTTTATATTCATTTATCAATGACTCCCTTTTTATCCCTGTATCGATGAATTCCCAGGGGAGTTCATCATCAGCTTCAAAGTGTCTCGATGCATATTTAAAGAGGTCGATGCCTGCCCTCTCAGAGGCCCTGAGCCATTTGTCAAAGTCAAATAATTCCGTCCATCCATCAAACCGACATCCTTCACTATATGCATTCTCCAGCAGCACGGCACATCTCTCATCCCCCCTTGAGAATACCGCCTCAAGAAGGCTCTGGCCGAGGTCATGGCCCTTAAAGTTTATACCCTTTCGTTTCAGATTTTTCTTCAGATAGGCCTGCCTCTCCTTGAGTTCATTATAAGGGAGCTGGCCTGTCCACTGGAAAGGGGTGTGTGGCTTGGGGACAAAGGCAGAAACACTCACGTTGATATTTATACCCTTCTGCCATATGGCCCTTCCTATCATCGTGCCTGTCCTGACCATATTGATGATCCCGTTGAGGTCTGCCTCTGTCTCTGTGGGCAGGCCTATCATGAAATACAGTTTTACATGCCTCCACCCCTCTTCAAACAGTATCTTCAGTGTCCTCTCATATTCATCCTCGGTGAAGTCCTTGTTTATAACATCCCTGAGCCTCGGGGTCCCTGCCTCAGGTGCGATAGTGAAGCCTGTCTTTCTCACCTTTTTTATCTCTTCGAGTATCTCCTGATCAATGGCGCCAACCCTTAATGATGGAAGTGATACGGCTATGTATCTGTCAGAGAAGAGCATGTTAAAACCCTTGATCAATGTGTGCAGGGAGCTATAGTCCCCTGTGCTCAGGGAGGTGAAGGATACCTCATCATACCCGGTGTTTAATAGTGATCTTTCCGAGATCTCGAGTATCCTCCTGACCGATCTCTCCCTTACAGGCCTGTATATCATGCCTGCCTGACAGAAGCGACAGCCCCTTGTACATCCCCTTGATATCTCGATGGTGACCCTGTCATGCACTATTGGTGCATACGGGACGATGGGTGACTCAGGGAATGGTGTGCCGTCAAGGTCCTGGACAATCCTCCTCCTGATCTTCACCTTCTTTGTATCATGGATCAGGGGGACATAGATGCCTTCCACCCCTGAGAGCCCTTCGAGTATCTCCTGTCTGTCCATGCCCTTCAGATCATTGCAGATTGATACTATCTCCCTTATTATCTCCTCTCCGTCACCGATGACAAATGCATCGATGAAGGGAGAAAGCGGAAGGGGATTAAAGGCACATGGACCACCTGCGATTATGATGGGATCATCTCTCTCCCTCTCATCAGACCTTAGAGGGATCTTTCCGAGCCTCAGGATATTCAGTATATTCGTGTACGACAGCTCATACTGAAGGGTAAAGCCAACAACATCAAAATCCCTTAAAGGTCTCTTATTCTCAAGGGATGTGAGAGGGATGTCATGTCTGATTAAATAGGACTCTAAATCAACCCATGGGGCAAAGACCCTCTCAGCAGATGCACAGGGTATGCTGTTGATTATCTCATAGAGGATCTTCAGTCCCAGGTGGGACATCCCGACCTCATACGTATCAGGGAAGCACAGCGCAATCCTTACCTTTGCATCCTTCCGGATGATATTTATCTCGTTCCCTGTATATCTTGTGGGCCTTTTAAAAAGCGCAAGGTTCATACATTAAAATTATCACACAGTGGATTATTTAGCAATTTTGTCCGCCCTCTTCTATATATCTCAGACAGGCCCGATAACCTTCTGGGTTACCTATGTCGAATACAATGCCAGGGAGGTGGCAACCTATAAGCTCCCTTTCACTGAGCATGAGCTGGCGAACCGGCACATCGATGAACTCTCCCCCACTGATCGTTTCCCTCGCCCTTCGTATGTATTCAAAGATGTGCGGGCCCGAGATGGAGAAGCCACATGTGCGCAGTTCCCTCTTGAACCTGAGGTTGAAGTACCCCTCTCCCTTGGGATGAAACCTTATTATCCTGAAGACCCTGCCTTCTATATGACTCACATCCACCCTCCCTGAGTTGCTTATGCCTGCACGGTTCTTTCCGGTCACCTCCATCAATGCGACCGTGTCTGTCCTGTATGCAAGATATGCTGACTTAAGGGTATTCAATGCACCTGGTGAGGGAAGGTGGATGTTGTCAGGATAGACGATAGCCAGTGGATGATTGCCAACGAGTCTCTCTGATAGGGCCACTGCGTCTGATTCTCCAAGTGGTTCCTTCTGATAGAGGAACTCGAAGTCACAGGCCCTGTTTATCTCATCTATTATTTCAGCCGCAAGTGGGAAATGCCTGTGCCTGTAGTCTCTATCCTTGAAATACTGTCTTATCATCTCCTTCTGTCTGTTTATGATAATAATGATGTTCCTGATACCTGCTGAGAAGGCCTCCTCCACTGTATACTGTATGGCAGGTTTGTTCCCCACCGGTAACATCTCCTTCGGGATATAGGGATTGACAGGGCGCATCCTTTTACCAAGTCCTGCAGAGGGGATGACGATATAGGGTATCTCGGTCTTCATAACAGGATTTATTATATAATATTTTTTTGCTCGATCTGCTATGAGAAAATGCCAAAAATCGGTATAATTGTATATCACGGGTTGCCTTAGTGAATCTGAAAGAGGGCATAAAGAAGGTTCAGGATTTTTATATCCTCTCCGTTAAGGCTCCAATCGGTATCTTTCAGAGGCCTGTTTATATCCGTGATATCATCGAACAGATGGATTATGCGGGCGCGGGCTCGCTCTTTATCGTCCTCCTTGTCTCCCTCTTCATAGGCATGGCGCTTTCCCTGCAGGTCTCTGCCGAACTTGGTGCCCTGGGACTCAGGATGTATACAGGCAGGATAGTGGGGATATCGATCATAAGGGAGATAGGGCCTGTTGCGATAGCCCTCAGCTTTGCAGGCAGGGTGGGTTCAGGGATGGCGTCGGAACTTGGCTCCATGATGCTCGGGCATCAGGTGGATATATTGAGGGTGTATGGTATAAGTCCTATAAAGAAGCTCGTTACACCACGCGTCATAAGTTCAATAGTGATGTTACCCATCCTCACTATTATAGGTGATGCCGTCTCATTGTTCGGGGGCTATTACATCGTTGCCTTTGTCAGCCATCAGAGTGGTTCGTTCTACTGGAGCCAGATAAGGGATATAATGATATTCGAGAACATCTTCGCAGGTATTGCAAAGCCATTCATCTTTGGATACCTTATATCCTGTATAAGTTGCTATATGGGCCTCTCAACGAGTGGGGGGGCGAGGGGGTTGAGGAGGTCTACAACATCGGCAGTGGTGCTGTCCACGATAATGATCATCCTATCAGACTTTGTCCTTACGAGGATACTGCTTTATCTGCTGGGGATGAGGGTATGATAGAGTTCAGGGATGTGGTCCTTTCATACGGGGATCATGTCGTCCTTGACAGGTTGAGTTTTCGCATCAATTTCTATGAAAGGGTTGCCATACTCGGTGGTAGCGGAGAGGGCAAGACCACCATCCTGAAGCTCATCCTGGGCCTTATACGGCCTGATGAGGGGAGGATAATCATTGATGGTCAGGATATTACAGTGATGTCAGAGTCTGAATTGAGGGATGTCAGGATGAAGTTCAGCATCGTCTTTCAGGAGGGTGCACTTTTCGATTCATTAAGTGTGCGTGATAATGTTGCATTCTGCCTCAGGGAATATTCGGGCCTTTCAGAGGAGGAGATAGAGGAGCGTGTCAGGGCATTGATCAGGAGGCTTGGTATAGAGGATGCGATCGACCTCATGCCAGAGGAGCTCAGTGGAGGCATGCAGAGGAGGGTCGCCATAGCAAGATCACTTGCAGCAGGCAGGCCAAAGACCATGCTCTATGATGAACCGACCACCGGCCTGGACCCGCTGACCTCGGATAATATCTGTGCCATGATAAAGGAGCTTTCCTCGGGTGAACCACCTGACAGGATGGGGCTTATAATCGTGACACATAAGGTGTCTGATGCTGCGAAGGTCGCTGATAGGTTTATGTATCTTAAAAATGGTAAAATAACCTTTGATGGTGACATGAAATCGCTTAAAGAAACGACCGATCCAGAGCTCAGGGCCTTTATCAATGAGCTCTTTACCATTGAAGGGAGATGTTGAATAGAGTAAATGTATGATCATGTAAAACACCTCAGATGGGCCGGATTGAAGGTTGGCATCCTCATCACCATCGCACTCATTGTCCTTGTCCTCGCAGTGCTGTTTGCAGGCAGTCTTGAAGGGCTCTTTACCTCAAGGGTTGAGGTGTATGCTGTTTTTGATGATGTGAAGGGGCTCAGGAAGGGTGCCCCTGTATGGTTTGCTGGCATCGAGGTTGGTTCTGTTAAATCGTTACAATTCATGCCCCAGCAAAGGATAAGGGCGACCATCTCGCTGGACCCTGATGTCCTTAAATACCTAAAGAAGGACTCAAGGGCAACCATCCTGACCTTTGGGCTCCTTGGGGACAAATATATGGAGATAGACCCTGGCTCAAAGGGTGCAGAACCCCTTGAACCAGGAGATACCATCCAGGGGACCTCCCAGATAGAGATAGGGGAGGTCGTTGAAACAGGCAAGGAGTCGATCGAAAGGCTCTCTGAGTTTATAAAGACCCTTGATGAGATAATACGGAAGATCGAAAAGGGTGAGGGCACTGTGGCAAGGTTTATCAGGGATCCATCTGTGTATGAGAATCTGAAGGAGACCACAGGTGAGCTTGCAAGGCTCCTTCAGAGGCTTGAGGCTGGGGAGGGGACACTCGGAAGACTTATGCGGGATGAGACGATTTATCAGGATATCTCATCCTCTGTAAAGGATATAAGCGCCTTTGCAGAATCCCTGAAGACCTCCGAGGGTACACTTAATAAAGTAATAAAAGATCCGGCACTCTATGAGCGGTTTCTAAGGGCATCGGAGAGCCTTGAGGAGTTTACAGACAGGCTTGCCAGATCAAGAGGCACGCTGGGCAGGTTGATAGAGGATGAGAGCCTGTATGAGAATATCAACAGTGTTTCAGAGAGGCTCGCCGTGCTCCTTGAAAGGGTGGAGAAGGGTGAGGGGGTTATGGGGAGTCTCATAAGAGACGAGGAGCTATCCACGGAATTGAAGACCACACTCAAAGAGCTTAATGCCCTGATAAAGGATATGAGGGATAACCCGAGGCGATACTTTAAGTTCAGCCTGTTTTAGATATTTTATCCTGATTTTCTTGGCACATGAAATAAATTAAAAAATAAGACAGATTGCAAATTGTTCTGGAGAGATTTAAAATAATTTGAGGGAAAAGATAAAGTCACTTTAGGAAAAATGACCATGTTTTCAGCCATTGATTCTTTACAATTGTATGGGAGGGATACACCAGAAATATTTGGATACCACAGAATGTTATCAAAAAGATTTCCTTCTGCTATTTATTAAAGTTCAGGAAGATACAGTAATAGTTTATGCAGTTGTTGATTGCAGACAAAATCCAGAGAAGATTGAGACCCTGATGGCCTTTTCCTGCGGACGGCTAATAGCTACCGCAGAAATTAGAAGTCTTCATTTATGATCTTCTGGTATCAAGACAGACCGGTCGAGCCACGTCTCTGTATCAAACAGCCATTCTTCTGCGAATTCTGATTTGGAAGATGGGTAATCTCCTTAGAGATAAGACTGTAATTATCAGTGGAGCGACAAGGGGGATAGGCCGTGCCATTGCCCTTGAATTAGCAGGTGAGGGCGCAGACATCAGCTTTAATTATCTGAGGAGTGATTCAGAGGCAAAAGAACTTGAGGAGAGGATTGGTGGTCTTGGGGTGAGGGCCAGGGCGTTCAAGGTGGATATCAGGGATTTTGAGGCAGTAAGGGCATGGGTTGATGACACCATGGAGTCCTTTGGAAGGATTGATGTAGTGATCAACAACGCAGGGATAACAAGGGATAGGGCCCTTGCTTTCATGCAGCCACAGGACTGGCATGATGTCATAAACACAAACCTGAACGGGACATATAACCTTACAAGGGCGACAATTGTTGGCCTTATCAAGCAGAGGAGCGGGGTTATAATCAATATCTCATCGATAAGCGGGATCAGGGGATTGCCTGGACAGACGAATTATTCAGCCTCAAAAGGAGCCATCATCGGCTTTACAAAGGCCCTTGCAAGGGAGGTAGCTCCGTATAACATCAGGGTTAATGCCGTTGCACCTGGCTTTATCGAGACAGATATGCTCAGGGAGATGGGAGGGGATTACAGGGATCGCATAGTTAAATATATACCATTGAACAGACCAGGGAACGCCGAGGAGGTTGCAAGAGTGGTGAGGTTTCTCGCCACCGACGAAGCTCGGTATATCACAGGTCAGGCCATAGTTATAGACGGTGGAATGAGTTTGGTGTGATGACCTGAATGCAAGTAATTAAGAAGTTATCAATTTGATGGTGAGTAAAGATCGTATAGTTATAACAGGGATTGGGGTTATAGCACCGAATGGCATAGGAAAGGAGGAATTCTGGCAATCCCTCAGGGAGGGGAGGTCAGGCATCAGACCGATAAAGAGGTTTGACACCAGCGAATTTAAGTGCAAGCAGGGAGGCGAAATAAGCGATTTCAGGCCAACACACTTTCTGGGGCAGAAGGGTCTTAAAGAGCTTGACAGGTCGGCGAGGCTCCTCTGCTCAGCAGCGAAACTGGCGATAGACGATGCAGGACTGACCATTAATTATAAGAATACAGATGATATAGGGGTCTGCACCGGAACAACACTCGGATATCTATGGAACTTCTCTGAATTTGAGAGGGGCGCCATAATCGATGGCCCACTCTTTACCGATGCCTCTCTATTCCCGGGCACGGTGATGAATGCAGCCTCAAGTTATGTCTCGATCAGATTCGGTATTCAGGGTGTGAACACTACCATCTCAACGGGATATAGTTCGAGTATTGATGCACTGAGGTATGCCATTGATTTTATAAGGATGGGAAGGGTCAAGACCATGCTTGTGGGTGCGGTGGAGAGCCTCTCCCTCGTAAATTTTGTCGGCTTCTACAGGCTGGGACTGCTTGCAGGTATGGATGGTGAGGAACTCTCATGTCCTTTTGACAGGAGGAGGAACGGTATAGTCCTTGGAGAAGGGGCAGGCTTTGTGGTGATAGAAAAGGTAGAGACAGCCGAAGAGAGGGGGGCAGGTATATATGCCGAGATCAAAGGGATGGGCAACTCCTTCGAGGTTCATAGAATGGGCAAGTATTCAACAAATGCACAGGGGCTTAAGGAGAGTATGATAAAGGTGATTTATAATTCAGGCCTCGATATCACAGAGATTGATTATATAAGTGCCTCTGCCAATTCCCTGCCAGAACATGACAGGCTTGAGACAATGGCGATAAAGGATGCATTTGGGAGATTTGCTTACAACATACCCGTGAGTGCTATTAAGTCAATGATCGGTGAGCCGTTCAGTGCAGGCGGTCTCTTCCAGATAATTGCCTCGGTGGGCAGTATTGTTAAGGGTTTCATCCCACCCACGATTAACTACTCTGAAAGGGATGAGGAGTGCGACCTTGATTATGTGCCACATCGGGCAAGGGTAGCAAGGGTGAATAATGTGTTGATCAATAATTTCGGGCCAGGAGGGAACAACGCATCATTGATAATATCGAAATACAACTGAATATAAAAAAACGACATCAGACAATTGGGTACTGGATAGGTAAAGCCAATGACCGGCCAGTAATGTCTTGTCTGATGTCAGATTTTTAAGGAGGGCATATGACAGATGGTCTTGACGAAATAAGACAGCTTGTCTCGGACGTTACCGAGGTTCCGGTTGAGAAGCTCACACCTGATGCTGACTTCTTCAGGGATCTAAATATCGATTCCCTTAAGGCGATCGAGATCGTGGCGGCATTTGAAAAGAAGTATAAGATTGTGATCCCGGAAGATGATATCCCGAACATCAGGACGATAAGGAATATAATGGAATATCTGGATAAAAAGCGAGAATGAAGATTCAGGATGGGTTTTAATCAATGGATTGGGATAAGGAAGAGATCAAAAGGATCCTGCCTCACAGGGAACCCTTTCTCTTTGTTGACAGGATTGTCAGTATAGAGGGCAATGAGAGAGTAATTGCTGTTAAGGACATAAACGGTGACGAGGCCTTCTTCAGGGGTCACTTCCCTGGAAGACCGATAATGCCAGGTGTCCTGATAGTGGAGGCAATGGCACAGACCTCACTGATACTTTATCATGTATGCAAGCCCGAGGTGGCAAAGACAAGACCAGAGTATTATCTTGGTAGAGTAAAGGCCGAGTTCCTCCATCCCGTTTATCCTGGTGATAGGCTTTTTATAGAGGTAAAGGGTGTTAAGATCACAGATAACGCAGGTGTGGTGGATGCACTGGCAAGGGTCGAGGACAGGATAGTTGCCAGGGCGAGCCTTGTGTTCGGGGTGAGAAAGACATCATGATGGAGATAGAAGGGCAAAACACAACTCAAGATGATGAATAATCGCAGGGTTGTAGTTACAGGTCTGGGGGTTGTCTCTTCTGTTGGAATTGGTAAAGAAAGGTTCTGGGAATCCATAATAAATGGCAGGTCAGGTATAAGCAGGGTCGAATCCTTTGATACAAGTAAATTAAGGTGTCATTATGCCGGCGAGATAAAGGATTTCAGGGCAGATGAATTTATTCCCAGGAGGCTCATCCCATTTCTTGGTCGGACCTCTCAATTTGCCATCTCAGCCTCTATCCTTGCTTTAAAGGATGCCAGACTGAGACAGAAGGATCTGGAGAAGAAAAGGGCTGGCGTCTTTATCGGGACCACCATGGGAGAGAGGCCGATGGAGGAGTCGATTGATAAGTGGGTGAAGGAGGGTGTTGAGAGGATTGACAAACAGATGGTCTTACAGGCCACCGCCAATAACATATCGACAAATGTTGCCAATTACTTCAGGATCCAGGGGCCAAACTATCTGATCCCCACTGCCTGTGCAGCCGGAAATTATGCCATAGGTTATGCCTTTGATCTGATAAAAAAGGGAGATATTGACTATGCCATTGCAGGAGGAGGAGAGTCTTTCTCAAAGCTTGCCTTCAGCGGTTTTCACCGTCTCTATGCAATGGCCCCTGAGAGGTGCCAGCCATTCGATAAGAACAGGAAGGGCATGATCCTTGGAGAGGGGGCAGGCATCCTGATACTTGAATCGCTTGAATCTGCCCTGAGCAGAGGGGTGAGGATCTATGCAGAGATACTCGGCTATGGCCTAAGTTGTGATGCCTATCATATAACCACAGGGCATGTGGAGGGGATACAGAAGGTTATTAAAAAGGCGATGGAGGATGCAGGTATTGATGCAGATGATATTGACTACATAAGTGCCCATGGGACAGGCACACCTGGCAATGACAGGGTTGAATGCTCTGCCATAAAAAAGGTTCTGGGGGAGAGATATAAGGGCATCCCTATAAGCTCGATAAAGTCCATGATCGGTCATACGATGGGTGCTGCATCAGCAATAGAGGCATTGACATGCTGTCTTGTCGTCAGCGAGGATATAATTCCTCCCACCATAAACTTTGAGACCCCTGACCCATACTGTGACATAGACTGTGTCCCCAACAAGGCAAGGATTAAAAATGTAAGGGTTGTTTTAAACAATGCCTTTGCCTTTGGTGGAAACAACTCATGCCTGGTGATAAAGAAGTATGATTCAAGATAGGGTAGCATTAAATCTTTTGAAAGGACACCTTGCGAGTATGGTCGTTGAAGCAAATTTGGAATTGGTCAAAGATGCCCTTGCGGCTGATGGTCGGTGATTAGAGATTGCAACTGGAATCATGGGTATCAAATGACCTTTATAGTGGACATGTGGAAATTCTGTAAGAGACACGTCATATCCTCTTCGCGAGGAACACGGAGTACGGACGGAATCTTGTGTGGATTAAACTTTCTTGTCTTTCCTTCTACTTCTTTGCCGGTCTTGCCCACGGCAACTAACCGTTCATCTACGACAGCTATATATTTACCAGCATACTTTTCTACCAGTTCGCTGAAGTGTTCCACTATCCACAGATCAAATTTTTTCTCCAGGTATAATTATATTCACAAGAGATTGTCAGGAAAAGTCAAATTAATTTCTCAACTTAGGTTTATCAGCTGGCTTCATTATATGCAAAATATAAGGATTTTGAGGACTCATCCAGTATTTTTCTTCAATACACGAAGGTGTGAAAGCATTTATAAAAGAAAAATAAAAAGGATATTAAAGTTAATGAGTCCTGCCAAGCTATTAGAAGGAATAAGATGAACAGGGAAACAATAAATAAAGTGGTCTTCCTTACAGGAACCACAGGTTTAATCGGTTCTTATCTGTTAAGGATATTATTACAGAACAACTGCAAGGTTTATGCATTGGCAAGGAGCAGGGATAGCAAAAATGCAGGTGAAAGGGTTGTGGAGGCTCTGAGATTCTGGGATGAAGGTGTTTTATCAAGCAAACATGGTAATCTTGTAATTCTCGAAGGAGACATAACACAAAAGAACCTCGGGCTTGGAAATCACGATATAGACTTATTAAAAAGTGAGATAGAGGAGATCTTTCACTCAGCAGCATCAACACAGTTTAACCTGCCCCTTGATGAGGTCAGGAGATATAATGTCCGGGGCACAAGGAACCTCCTTGAGCTTGCGCTTGTGTTACACAGGGAGGGAAGGCTTAAGAAGGTGAATCATCTGAGCACTGCCTATGTATGCGGGGATTTTAAAGGTGTTTTTAGAGAAGACGATCTGGACAGGGGTCAGGGGTTTAATTCCACATATGAACAGAGCAAGTTCGAGGCAGAGAAACTGATAGAGGGATATAGAAGAGGGGGGCTATGGATAGATGTATTCAGGCCTCCACTCGTTATTGGAGAGTCTCTAACAGGCAAGACCATCACCTTTCAGCAGGGTGTGTATCAACTTCTTCATATGTGGGGTCTTGAGATATTCGATTATTTTCCTGGAAGGGGATGCCAGGTGAATATTGTTCATGTAGACGACCTCTGTAACGCCCTGTTTAAGATTGCCTCCAACACACCATATCCAAATAGGACCTACAATCTTTTTGATAACAGGTCGGTGTCGCTTGAAACGATACTGGATATCTCGAGCGAATTCATTGGTTTTAAACGTCCTGTCCTTGTCTCACCTGATGAGTTCTTTAAAAAGAATCCAACGCCAGCCCAGAGGATGCTCCTACAGAATAACATCCTCTTATATAATAATGAGGTTGTGCTTGATTCAACAACGACAAATACCCTCCTGAAAGAATATGGATTCGAGTTCACAGGTTTCAATAGAGAATCCTTTTTAAAAGTATTAGAATATTGTATAAGCAGGGGATTTGTTAAAAAGAGGGTGGTATAGGAAGTTGCTGAGAGTATATACAGAAGATTGGGAGAGTGTAGTAAATTAATGGAAGACATAATAAGACACAATGTAAAAATCTAACTTAATTTAACAGTTATGAATAACTTTTATATCAACAAGAGGGTGAATCCGAAGGGGTTAAAAAGAAACGAGTATGATGTGGTTATTATTGGTGCTGGCATTGGAGGGCTTACATGTGGATGTTATCTGGCAAAGGCAGGTTTGAAGGTCCTGATTGTGGAACAGCATTATAAGGTCGGTGGTTACTGCACATCGTTCAAGAGAGACGGTTTTACATTTGATGCCACAACGCATTATATAGGAGGACTTAGAGAAAACGGGCCTTTGAGGAGAATTTATAATGAATTAGGACTCGATTCAAAAGTGGAGATAATAAGATTTAATCCAACAAATGTGGTTATATTTCCTGAGCGCAAAATTCACATATGGACGGATATAGAGGCGACGATTTATGAATTACAAGAAAATTTTAAGCATGAGGCTAAAAATATTAAAAAGTTTTTTGATTTCATATTAAATTCTGAATATGCCCACTTTTATGTAAAATTAAAAAATAAAACTTTTGAGGATTTTTTGAATATATATTTTAAAGACGAGCAACTTAAATCAATTCTGGAAATTTTTCTTTTTAATATCGGCTTACCCCCATCAAGAGCTTCTGCATTGGCAAGTGCGATACTTTATAGAGAATTTGTATTAGATGGAGGGTATTATCCACGAGGAGGCGCTCAAAGATTTTCTGATGCCTTCGCAAAGAGATTTGAAGAATTAGGGGGAGAGATTCTTTTAAAAACAAAAGTTAAAAAGATTGTAATAAAGAACCAACAAGCAAAGGGTGTTATTATTGAAGGGAATGAATTTATATCTTCTAAGATAGTTGTTTCTAATGCTGATGCTACAAAGACGTGGTTTCAACTTGTTGGCAAGGAACATCTTTCTACAAAATTTATAAAAAAGATCGATAGTCTCGAAGTTTCACCTTCAGGGTTTTTTGTATACCTTGGGCTGAACAAGGATTATTCGAAAATATTAAAAAATCGATGCAGTTGGGGTTGTTTACTTAATAACACTTTAAGTATAGAGGAGATCTTTTCGAATTTAAATAGAAAAAATAAACCTTACGTAGAAGATTTTATTTTATGTGTCTTTCCTTCATCTCATGATTCATCCTTGGCTCCACCTCATAATGAAATTATTATTTTATTTATCCCAGCAAAGTTGGTAGATGATAGTTGTAATTTTTGGGAAACGGAAAAACATTATATAGCAGAAGAAATATTAAAAAAAGCAGAAATTTTTATACCTGATATATCCAATTCTATCACAGTAAAAGAAATAGCAACACCTTTAACTTTATATAAATATACCTTAAACAGGAACGGAGCATATGGATGGGCATCCACCACTCTACAAGTTGATAAAAATACTATGCCTTATAGAACACCTATTAATAGTTTGTGCTTAACAGGCCAATGGGTGACACTTGGTGTTGGGCAAGGAGGAATATCAACCGTTGCTTACTGTGGCAAAACCGTTGCCACATCAATTATTAAAGATTTAAATTTTAAGCGTTGATGAATATAAGTTTTTATTCAATTTTTCCATTTTTAACTTCGTTATTTTTATTATTTATTAGTTTTATAGCTTATTATAGACAACGACACTTTGCTGTCAATCGTGCATTTACCAGATTTACACTTACAGCCTTTATATGGTTATTCTGCTATAGTATTTCATATTCGGCAAATACCAAAACACAAGCATTCTTTTGGCTTCGGATAGGATATTCGGGTGTAATTTTGATACCTGTCACATATCACCATTTTACATATTCATTTTTTCGTTTAGATTTAAAAATACACAAAATAACACTTCTTTTTTCATATATTATAGGCGGTTTATTTATTTATCTTCTTTGGCGTACCGAATATTTTGTAAGTGGACTGTATAATTATTTCTGGGGTTATTATCCGAAAGCTGGTTTATTACATCCTATTTTTTTAATTTATCTCTTTTTTATTGTTGGAGTATGTGATGTTATCTTCTTAGTAAATTGGTTCAAAGTAAGAAGAGAAAAGTCAGTATATAAGCAAAGACTACAATATATATCATTAGCTTGTATTATTGCTTTCTTTGCTACCGTAGACTTTATTCCAAATTATGGTATAGAAATTTATCCCTTTGGATGGATATTCCCCATTTTTTATTCATCCGCCATTGCTTATGCCATTCTTCGTTATCGACTTATGGACATATACATATACATTAAACGAACCACTGCCTATTCTCTTGCTGTCGGGATGTTGACGGCGGTGTTTGTGGTGATCGTCCTTATACTGACGAGGTATGTTACCAATCTGACGAGGGTCTCTTCTTTTTCGATTACCATTTTTGCTGCCATAATAATAGCTCTCCTCTTCAATCCCCTGAGGAACAGGATTCAGGCAGTTATTGATAAGGTCTTTTATAAGAAGACCTATGATTTTTACGATATTATACAGAAGACGAGCCAAGGGCTATCGGACAAGGTCAGCTTAGATGCCATTTACGATTTTATCGGCAAGATTATCTTCAATACACTCGGGCTGAGCAGTCTCTACCTTCTGTCTGCCTCTGTTGGCGATTTTTACAGGGTTGTTTATAAAATGACCTCAAAGGGGGGCGATGGGGTGGATGGTGGATTCGATAAAAGGGCCAGAATCGACAAAGACTCAGGCATTGTGGGGCTTCTTAACAGGACAAGAAAGATAGTCCTGTATGAGCTTCTTAACGAAGAGGATATCGGAGAAGAAGAGGTGGAGGAGATTAAGAAGACCCTGAGGCCCTTTGAGGTAGAGGTCATCGTCCCCATATTTGTTGATGATAAACTCTCGCATATAATGCTACTCGGCAGGAAGACATCCGGTGATGTCTTCTCCCTGGAAGACATACACCTCCTCAATACCCTATCCAATCAAATATCTGTTGCCATAAAACAGGCATGGCTTTATTCAGAGAAGGTCTTCTCAGAGAAGCTTGCCTCCATCGGCATGATGTCTGCCACCTTTGCACATGAGATAAGGAATCCTCTCACTTCTCTGAGGACCTTTACCCAGCTAATGCCTGAGAGATACTATGATCCTGATTTCAGGGAGACATTTAAGAGGGTGGTCTCTTTTGATATCGAGAGGATCGAGGGGCTTATCAGGGATCTACTCGATTTTTCATCTCCTGCCAGGCCAAGAGGCAGGGACAGGTTTGATCTAATAAAGTTGATAGACGAGACGGTGGATTATGTTGAGAAGAAGTTTGAACTCCAGAAGAGGCACATCACCATAGAAAAGGATTATGGAGATACGGAGATCAACATGACCGGTGATGTGAACAGGCTGAAACATGCTTTTGTTAATATAATGACCAATGGGTGTCAGGCGATGCATGAGGGTGGCACGCTCAGGGTTGGCATAGTCTGTGACGGGAAGAATGTGAATGTGGCGATCTCGGATACCGGCATAGGGGTAGACCCTGACGATATAGACAGGATATTCGAGCCTTTTTATACAACCAAGGAGAAGGGTATGGGGCTGGGGCTCGCCATAAGCAAGAGGGCGATAGAGGAGAATGGTGGCAGTATAAAGGTGGAGAGCAGGGTGGGAGAGGGGACGACATTTACGGTCATACTACCTTTAACAGAGGGCTGAGTTTTTGATAAAATTTTAATATTAGTTGTATTATTTTAAAGGGGCATATGGAGCTGCTTGCACTTTTAAGTAACAGGGACGAACAGATAATACCTCATGTGAAAGAGTCGATAAGAAAATATACCGTATATCCCTTAAAGACCGTAGAAGAGCTTGAGGACTTAAACAGTAACATCCCGCTCAGCCTGGTAATTATTGATACCATCTCTCACAACCTCTCTTCCCTCAACACGGTCCTGAATAAGCTGGACGATGATATGGTTGTGCTTATCGCACCTGAAAAGCTTGATAAACACGCCCTTGATGCCCTGCCATCGAGTGTTTACGATAGTGTCGGTCTTGAATCCCTCAGGATTGAACTGCCGATCGTGGTTGAGCGTGCCCTTGAGAGGCAGAGGTTTAAGAGTGAACTCAGATTGTTAAGGCAGATAAAAGACAATAATAACTCAAATCACCTGCCTGCATATGTTAAGTCCGAGGTTGATGTATTTTCAGGCCGTTTCGAGTCCTTCCCGAGTGGCAAGTACCTGCCCGAGAAGGTCCTTGTCAATTTTGCCAAGATGCTCACTGCAAGCTTTGATATGCGGAAGCTCTTTAACCATTTCATGGACTCTGTTATGGAGATCGCACGGGTAAGCAAGATGTCCATTATGCTGAGAGAGGGGGACGGCTTCTATGTGAAGACACACTATGGTCTTGATCCGTATATCGCAGAGAACATCAGGCTGAGGAAGGACAGCGCCCTTGCTGGATGGCTTATGAAACACGGAAGGATAATGCAGAAACCTGTCAATCCCTCCAACAGGGTGGCTGTTAATATCAAAAAGGAGATGGACCTCCTTCAGTGTTCGTTCTCCTTCCCGATGATATACAAGGGAAGGCTCATAGGCATTTTTAATATAAACAATAAGATCACGGATGAACCCTTCTATAGAGAGGAGCTCGAGATAATCTATGTCCTCTGCAATTATCTCGCTGCTGCTGTCAAGGATATAGACCAGTATCATCAGATGTGGTATCAGAAGGAGTTTACAAAGAATATCCTTGCAAGCATGAACAGCGGGATGATCGCCATTGATAAAGATGGGAAGATTACGGTATTCAATCAACAGGCTGCAGAGATATTGAATTTAGATCCATCACAGGTGATCGGTAGTGATCTGAGGCGTCTGCCCTCACCCCTGGGGGATATATTGTATGAGACAATGCTTACAGGCACATCATACAGGCGCTACGAGGTTGAGATACTCCCCTCGAGGATACCCCTCGGGATAAACAGTTACAGGTTGCTTGATGAACAGCAGAACCCCGTGGGTGCCGGTATAGTGTTCTCAAGCCTCTCGGATTCCAAGCAGCTTGAGGAGAGGCTCAGGAGGGCAGAGAAGATCGAGGCAGTAAACCAGCTCATGGCAAAGATAGCCCATGAGATAAGGAATCCACTTACATCCATCCAGACATATGTCCAGCTGATAAATGAAAAATACAGGGATGATACAGAGCTCCATGATTTTTATGTGTCGTCGGTAAACCGCTCTATCCAGAAGCTTGATACACTCATAGACCGTCTGATCACCTTCTCCATATCACAGGAGTTTAATTTTGAGAATGTTGATGTGGACACACTGCTTGATGAGATAGCAGATTATCTTGAAAAACATATACATCAAGGGTATAATCTTCAGAGGCATGACATAGAACCCTCTCTCCTGATCAGTGCCGATAAAAAGCTCCTTGTTAAGGCCATTTATTATGTTGTTGCGTATATCATCAGCAGATACGGGCCTGATCTCTCATTGGTGGTTGATGCAAGGACCATCATGAAGGGCCTGCCCTCCCTTGAGATAAGGATAGGGTTCGAGGGGGAGGAGTTTACCGAGGAGGAGAGGAGGGATATGCTTAAGCCCCTTACCGAGGTTGATAATCTTGAGATAGAGCTAAACATACCGATAAGTCATAAGATAGTGAACGGGCATAATGGGAAGTTTGAAATATTTTCAGAGAAAGGTAGGAATATCTTTGTTATAAATATACCAGCCATAGAGAGGAGGGCTGCATCAGTTGAATCTGATACAAGAGAGTCTCAGGGATAACGGCAGGATACTCGTTATAGATGATGACATATCTGCAAGGGAGTCCCTCAGGATGGTCCTCAAGGATAGATATGAGGTGGTCCTCGCCTCGGATGCACAGCAGGGGCTTGCCTATCTGCAAGAGGAGAGTTTTGATCTCGTGATCCTGGATATAAAGATGCCAGGCATGGATGGTATAACCACACTGAAGGAGATCAAGAAACTCTCTCCTGAGACAGAGGTCATGCTCCTGACCGCCTATGCAAGCCTCGAGACCGCAAGGGATGCCGTGAGGTATGGTGCATTCGACTACCTGATGAAGCCATTTGACAAGGACGACCTGTTGAATACCGTAAGAAAGGGCCTGGAGAAGAAGTTTCAGAGCCATACCAGCAAGGTTGAACAGGAGCACCTGCGCATAAGGGCAAGCCTGCTTGAGGAACAGATTGCAAGGGCGAAGAGTGATCTCATTGCAGCCTTTGAGGGCACGATAAATGCCCTCCTGCTTGCCATCGATGCAAAGGACAGCTATACGAACGCCCATTCTCGTAGGGTTTCTGAGCTGACGTGTGCAATAGCAAGGAGTCTGGGACTTGGATCAAGTGTGATAGAGGGCCTGAAACACGCCTCCTTAATACATGATATAGGGAAGATAGGCATTGATGAGAGGATACTCAGGAAGCAGGGCAGTTTGAGTATTGAGGAATACGAGATAATGAAGAAGCATCCTGAGATAGGGGTGACGATTGTGAGTGCCGTGCCCTTCCTTGAAGAGGCCATACCTGTGATCCTCCATCATCACGAGAGGTACGATGGCAGGGGATACCCAAGGGGCCTGAAGGGTAAGGACATACCCCTTTCGGCAAGGATAGTGGCGGTTGCAGATGCGATTGATGCAATGCTGAGGTCAAGGCCCTACAGGGGCAATCTGCCTGAAGAGCTTATCAAGAAGGAGCTCATGGATAATGCAGGGACACAGTTCGATCCCCTTGTGGTTGAGGTGGTATTGAGTGAGAAGTTCTCCATTATATAGGCATTCCTATTTCAGACCGAGCACATCCTGCATGTCATAGAGGCCTGGCCTTTGTGTTGATATCCAGACAGATGCCTTTAATGCACCCCTTGCAAAGGTGTCCCTGCTCGATGCACGGTGGGTGATCTCGATCCTCTCTCCAAGACCTCCAAAGAGGATGGTGTGTTCGCCTATGATGTCCCCGGCACGGATCGTCTGAATCCCTATCTCTGTCCTGCTCCTCTCCCCGATCAGGCCCTTTCTTGTATAGACACCCACCTTATCCAGATCCCTGCCAAGGGTATGGGCGATCGTCTGTGCTATCTTGAGTGCAGTACCTGAAGGTGCGTCCTTCTTCATCCTGTGATGTGCCTCGATGATCTCTATGTCATAGTCTTCGCCAAGGACCCTTGCCACATCCTGGACGATCTTTAACAGGAGGTTGATACCAACGCTCATGTTTGGTGCAAGCACACAGGGGATCTTCCTGGCGTGAGACTCGATCTCCTCTATCTCCTCCCTGCTGAAGCCTGTCGTTCCTATTACCATGGCAATACCCCTGTCTGATGCGATCCTCAGGTGTTCAAGGCTTGCCCCTGGGGTTGAGAACTCAATCAGCACATCAGGGTCTTCCTTGACATCATTGATGTCCCCCACCAGGCTGATACCCAGAGGCCCTGTGCCCACTATCTCACCGATATCACGACCGATGTCTTTATGATCCCTTCGCTCTATGGCCCCCACAAGCCTGACATCCTTATATTCCCCTGATAATGAGATGATGCGACTTCCCATCCTGCCAGCAGCACCTGACACTATGATATTTGGCATTATAACCCTCCCTCTTATATTTACTGGTAAAAGCTATTCTTCCTTGTCAATATCCTCCTTTTCCGATGTCTTTTCCCCCTCTATCCTGTATTCCTCTGATGCCCACCTTCCAAGGTCAATCAGCTTGCATCGTTCAGAACAGAATGGTCTGTAAGGGTTATCCTTCCATTCAGTCCATTTCTTGCATGTCGGACACTTTATCCTCATTGATACAGGCTATAACTCTATCTGCCCCTCAAAGACCTTTTCAGCAGGCCCTGTCATATATACACGGTTATCCCTGTCTGACCAATCGATGTAGAGCCTGCCACCTGCCAGGTCAACCGTGACTTTCCTCTCTGTAAGCCCAAGCAATGAGGATGCGACCGTGGCTGCTGATGCCCCTGTTCCACATGCCATCGTCTCTCCTGCTCCCCTCTCCCATACCCGCATCATTATCCTCTTCCTGCTGACGATCTCTATGAATTCCACATTCGTCCTCTTTGGAAAGAGGTGATGATGTTCGATTAAAGGACCGTATTCCCCTACTGGGAATGCCTTGACATTATCCACCACGATTACGGCGTGGGGATTGCCCATTGAGACACAGGTGATCCTGAATGTCCTGTCTTTTATCCGCAGTGGATACTTAAGTATTAACTTTAGATTCTTGGCCTTAAGTTCCGAAGTTTTCAATGGTATTTCTGCTGGTTTTAACACGGGCTCCCCCATCTCAACCATTATGAGACCGTTCCTCTGTTCAACATACTTTGTCCCTGCAAGTGTCTCTATGGATAGGTGGTTCTGCCGTCTGTGTTGTTGGGGGCTGATTATATTATCCCATATGTATCTTGCGAGGCATCTTATCCCGTTTCCGCACATCTCCACCTCTGAACCATCTGAATTGAATATCCGCATCTTGAAGTCGGCCTTTCTGGAGTTGCTCAACAGAAGCAACTGATCCGCGCCTATACCAAACCTCCTGTCGCACAGTCTCCTTGCGTATCTGCCGACTGTCCTGAGCCTGCCGTCCCTGTTGTCAATGATGATAAAGTCATTGCCCAGGGCCTGCATCTTTGTGAAGGCGAGCCTCATACTCTTACCACCCCCTGACCTCATCTCAGAAAATCAGGAACCTTAACCCCCTTGATAAGGTCTCTGTATGACTCCCTTTCCCTGATGACATAGAACCTGTTACCCTTGACGAGGACCTCTGCAGGTCTCGGTCTGCTATTGTAGTTTGAGCTCATCGTGAATCCATAGGCACCTGCGCTCATCACAGCGAGAAATTCGCCCCTTTCGGGCCTTGGAAGTTCCCTCTCCCTCGCAAGGAAGTCGCCTGATTCACAGATCGGTCCGACAATGTCTGCAACGATCCTCCTTCTCCTGTGCCTCCTTACAGGTATGATCTCATGGTATGCATTATAGAGGCTCGGTCTCAAAAGGTCATTCATGCCACCATCAACGATCACAAATGTCTTCCCCTTCTGACTCTTCAGGTAGAGGACCCTTGTTACGAATATCCCTGCATTGCCGGTGATGGATCTTCCAGGCTCGAGTATCAGGTTGAAGCCATACCCCCTTATGATGGGCAGGATTGCCTTCGATAGCTCGCCTGGTTCAGGGGGGGCCTCGTCCCCCTTATAGGAGATCCCGAGACCACCACCTATATCAAGGTGTTTGATCTCTATCCCGTGTCTCCTTAGGTCATCCGCGAGTATTATGACCCTCTTTAATGCATCAACAAAGGGCCTCAGGTCTGTTATCTGGGAGCCTATGTGTTTATGGATACCGAGGATCTCAACATTCTGGAGTCTCCTCGCGATAAGATAGTTCTCGATCGCATCCTCTATGGGGATGCCAAACTTGTTCTTCCTGAGGCCTGTTGAGATATAGGGGTGTGTTCTGGGATCTATATCAGGGTTCACCCTTAAGGCGATCGGGGCCTTCAGGCCAAGGTCGCCTGCTATACTGTCTATGAATTTCAGCTCATCAGGGGACTCCACATTGAACATCAGTATCCTGGACTTTAATGCATATGTAATCTCTTCCCTTGTCTTTCCAACGCCAGCATAAACGATCCTCCTGGGGGGTATGCCTGCCCTGAGGGCCAGGAAGAGCTCACCCCCAGAGACCACATCAGCTCCAAAGCCATTCTGTGCAAACACCCTCAGGATGGCAGGGTTTGAGTTTGCCTTGAGGGCAAAACAGACGATGTGAGGATGACCGTCAAAGGCACCCTGGTATGCCCTTATGTGTCTGAGGAGGGTTTTATGGCTATATATGTACAGGGGCGTCCCGACCTTCTCGGCTATCCTCCTTACAGGCACACCCTCTGCATATAACTCGGAGTTCCTATATAGAAAGTCGTGCATGGTCGTTCAAGTATCAGATGGGTGTTTAGGTTATAATTAATCTATCATGGATATTCTTAAAAAGGTAAACGGAACCATAAAAAAATATTCTATGCTCTCTCCTGGTGACAGTGTGCTCATCGGACTCTCAGGTGGTCCAGATTCAGTATGTTTGACAATTATTTTAGATAAACTCAGGCCCAATTTCAATCTATCCCTTTCTGCTGTGTATGTCAATCACGGCTTGAGGCCCGAAGAGAGCAAGAGGGAAGAGTCCTTCTGCAGGGACCTGTGTAAAGGGCTGGATATAAGGTTCTATAGCGAATCGGTTAATGTGAGGGAGTATATGAAAGACCACAGGGTTAACAATCTCCAGGAGGCCGCAAGGGAACTGAGACACGATGTCTTCAGGAGGCACGCCCTGCTACTCAAGGCCCAGCGCATAGCCCTTGGCCACAATGCCGATGACCAGGCAGAGACCATCCTTATGAGGCTCCTGAGGGGCACGGGACGGAGGGGGCTTACGGGTATCCCGCCTGTGAGAGGAAAGATTATAAGGCCATTGATAGAGGTCCAGAGGAGTGAGATTGAGGCATTCCTTGCAGCACAACAGCCACCTGTGAGGTATATGGTCGACTCCTCAAACCTGAAGACAGACTATCTCCGCAACTGGATACGGCTCAACCTTATCCCACAGTTGAAGCGGTTGAACCCATCACTCATTGAGACACTGAACAGATCCGCTGTTGTGCTTAGCGAGGAGGACCTCTATCTTGAGACGATGGTGACAAAGACCATGTTGAGGCTCGTAAGCAAGAGGGATGAGGGCCTGGTCGAGCTCTTCCTCGTGCCCCTTGAAGGCCTTGAGAGGCCGATCATGAGGAGGGTGCTGATCAGGGCAATGGGTGAGGTTATAGATCCGAGGGAGATAGAGTTTATACATATCGAAGATGTCATGAGGTTGATAAGGGAAGGCAAGAGCGGGGATATGATCAGCCTTCCAAAGGGGCTAAAGGCGATTAAAAAATATTCCACCCTTCTGCTTACAACAAAGAGGGATGTGGAGGTGTTGCCCCGACTTCTTGATGTTCCTGGAGAGGTCTATCTTGGAGAGATCAATGCAACCATAAGGGCGAGTGTGTCATCCACTGTTGAGCATGATGGAGACGGCAAGGGCAGGGCGGTGTTTGACCTTGACAGGGTCAGCTGTCCGCTCAGGATACGGAAGCGGAGGGAGGGGGATTATTTCTATCCTGCTGGCATGGGTGATAAGAGGAAGAAGCTACAGGACTTCTTCGTTGATGAGAAGGTGCCACGACACGAGAGGGACAGCATCCCCGTGGTTACTTCAGGTGAGGAGATCATATGGGTTGCTGGCTACAGGATGGATGGGCGTTTCAAGGCAGGAAGAGGGACCAAGAGGTTTCTGGTGCTTGAGTTCATAAGGGATGCTTAGGAACCTCCTTATAACAGGCAGGCCTGGTGTGGGCAAGACAACGCTGGTGATGAGGGTCGTGGATTCCCTTGATAAGGGTGTGGCAGGTGGCTTTTATACCCAGGAGATAAGGGAGGGCAGGCACCGTGTTGGTTTTATTGCAAAGACCGTTGATGGCAGGTCTCAGATACTTGCGCATGTGGATATTAAATCCCGTTTCAGGGTGGGGAGGTATGGTGTTGATGTAGGGGCCATCGATGATCTGATCGTCAGCTCAATAGATGATGCGATTAAGGAGAGGAAGGTTGTGATCATAGATGAGATAGGCAAGATGGAGCTGTTTTCAGAGAGGTTTAGGCAGGCCGTGCTGCAGGCCATGGATAGTCAGAGGGTGGTTATTGCTACGATTGCAGTGTATAATAATGAATTCCTTAGGGCATTGAAGGAGAGGAGGGATGTGAGGTTGTTTGAGCTTGATATAGAAAACAGGGAGGGGCTCTTTATGGATGTGATGGAGAAGGTGAGGGCATTGTTATGAAGATATTCTTCTCCAGCAGGTGTCTAAAATACTTTCAGATAGGACATCCTGAGTCCCCAGAAAGGGTTCAGTCCACCTATCTGTTCCTCAAGGATAAGGGGTATGAGTTTATAGAGCCGGGGCAGTGTTCTGATGAGGACATACTCCTTGCCCATTCCATCAACCTGCTTGATGCGGTAAAGAGCGGAGGGTTTCTTGACCTTGACACACCGGCACTGCCTGATATCTATGAATATGCGAGGCTTTCTGCTGGCTCTGCCATAATGGCTGCAGAGGCGTGTCTTGGTGGTGACAGGGCGTTCTCCTTGATGCGCCCCCCAGGCCATCATGCAACAAGGGATATGCTTGGAGGTTTTTGTTATTTTAATAATATCGCCATAGCATGCCTGAGGGTGAAGGACAGGGCAGATAGGATTGCAATAGTGGATTTTGACTGTCACCATGGAAATGGGACAGAGGATATATTCCTTGGTAAGGAGGGCTTTCTGTATGTCTCGCTTCATCAAAGCCCCCTTTATCCAGGCACGGGACTGAGTAGCAGGGAGAACTGTCTCAATTATCCCCTCTCCCCCGAGACCACGCCTGATGAATATTTGAGGGTGTTTGAGGGGGCCATGAAGGAGGTCAGGGGGTTTAATCCCGACCTTATTGCAGTCTCTGCAGGGTTTGATTCATACAGGCTCGATCCACTCACCCACCTGTCACTTGAGAAAGAGACATACAGGGAGATAGGCAGGATGCTTTCAGATATAAAGAGACCCACCTTTGCCGTGCTTGAGGGTGGATACAGCAGGGACCTGCCTGAGTGTGTGTATCAATTCCTTGTGGGGCTTGAACTCTAAAACCTGACCTGTGGCACCTCCTCTTCTGCCTCAGGTATCTCATAGTATTCAGCAGGGCCAACCCCTGCAAGGGCTGCGAAGAACCTCCCAAAGAAGGTCCTTATATATGTATTGAGCTCCCTCACCGCATCATTGTATCTCTTCCTCTCCACCGCTATCCTGTTTTCAGTCCCTTCAAGGCTGTCCTGGAGCTTCAGGAAGTTCTCGTTTGCCCTTAGCTGGGGATACCTCTCCTGCAGAAGTAACAGCCTGGAGAGGGCCCGTTCAAGCCCCTGGGATGCCTCTATCTTCTCCTTTACAGAGCCTGCCTGGAAATACTTTGTCCTTGCATCTGCGATGTGTTCAAAGAGCTCTCTCTCATGCCTTGCATAACCCTTTACAGTCTCCACAAGGTTCGGGATGAGGTCATACCTCCTCTTGAGCTGGTTCTCCACCTGTGCCCATGAGGCCTTCACATTCTCGTCCATGGCGATGACCCTGTCGTAACCATTCTTGATCCAGCTGAAGGCTGAGAAGGCTATGAGCAGGATGATCCCTACGATGATTAAGGCAACCTTTAATCCCTTAGACACAGAAAACACCCCCTTTTATTTGATTTGATTCTTCTACCATCCACCTGTCGCTCCACCCCCCCCAAAGCCACCGCCTCCACCGCCACCAAAACTGCCAAAGCCACCACCAAAGCCTCCACCGCCACCCCATCCACTCCTCCTTCCACCACCAAGGAATGAGAACATGAGCATCAGGAGCAGTAGCCTCGGATGCCTGATGAACAGATATATCAGGGCCATGAAGAAGAGGATGGAGAAGATGGTGCCGAGGATGCCAGGGCCTTTTGACCCTCTTGAGCCGTATGGCCGGGGCAGAGGTCTCCTGAGGGTGGGCATGCCTGTTATCTCAACGCCTGCATCAGTGGCGATCTCCTTAATCACGGCCAGTGCCGCTTGGAATATCCCTGTTGAATAGTCCCCCTTCCTGAAATATGGGACGAGGTATCGCCTTCCTATGGTGCCTACAAGGCTGTCAGGTAGCACCCCCTCTAAACCATAACCTATCTCAAACCTGTACTTTCTGTCTTTGAGGGAGATGAGGAGTAGTACCCCGTTGTCCTTTCCCTTCTGGCCAAGCCTCCATTTATCGTGTGCAATGCTTATAGAGAGCTCCTCTATTGACTGTCCACCGAGTTCATCTATAGTAAGTATCACCATCTGGGCCGTGGTCTTCTGTTCTAACTCAAGGAGATACCTGTTTAATGCTGACTCCACATCATCGTTTATTATCCCTGCAAGGTCAACCACATAATTCAATGGCCTCTCGGGGATGGCCACCCTTGCAAGGGATGCAGAGGATACAAAGACGAGTATGAAGAAGACGAGGATAGAGGCCTTATATCTTGAGCTCATCGACTATCCTGCTAAGCCTTTCGGTTGCATGATAAAAATCCTCAAATATCGTGTTCAACTCCTCGATCGATGGCCTTGTCCTGTTGCGCTTGATACTGTATACCCTCTGGAAGGTCTCTGTGTTTACCCCTGTTATTTCAGAGAGAGACCTTATTACCTCCTCCTGCCTCAAAGGTGGCTCTTTACCGAAGAGTGTGATGATACCCCTGAACAGGGGGATGTAACCGGTAATGGAGCTGACAAAGCCCTCTGTTAAGATCCTTCTATCACCAAGGGATGAGATGTATCCCTGTCTCAGCCAGATGAGTTTTGACTTGAGTTCCCTTTCACACTGATGCCTGAGGTCCTGGAGGCTGATCTCCACATCGTTCAGGATATCCTCACCATAGACAGTGGAGTGTATGAGCCTGAAGTTCAGGAATTCGATAGGGAAGACATCAAGTGACTTCTTTATATAATCAGGTGTCATGATTAAGGGTGCTGCAACCTTATGCCTTCTGTATTTCTTGCCAAGTGGAGCAAGGACCTCAAGGAATTTGAGGTCTATCTCCTTCAATATTATGATGGAATTGACATCCGAGTGTTTGGGGTCATAATCCTCTGTAATAGCGGTTCCTGTTACATTTATAGAGTGTATACCCTCCTGGTACTGGGCCAGCACCTCTTCAAAGAAGGGTCTTATCCTCTCCGCTGCAGTGGTATGCAGTCTGTCCAGCCTGAGCTCAGGCATACAGTATCTATCCTATCAGATATTGGTAATAAAGACAATATAAATATTGATGTTGGAGTGAGTGTATTTCAGTATAAAAAATAGGTTATACTAATTCATCCAGAATGAGACGTATAATCTTTTTAATATTGGCTGTCCTGTATATCCCCTTAAGATTGGATGCCTCAGGGGAGGAGGTTAGACCCCCGCAGGATCCTGTTATTGCCGTAAGGGATGAGGTTCTATCATACTTTCCTCCTGTAAAGGGTGTGGTTAAGGAGGTGAATGATGGGTATGTAGGTGTCTATATAGAGCAGGGGATAGAGCTCAAGAAGGGGACGAGACTCTCTGTATTTAGAGAGGGCAGGCCATTTTATCACCCTGTAACGAAAAAACCCCTGGGGAGGATCGAGACACCTGTTGGCAGGATAGAGGTCGTTGAGAGGAAGGCTGGTCTATATGTGTGTTCAAGGATAAGGGGTGATATAAGGGTTGGTGATTTGGTAAGGATTACCTCTTCAAGGATCAAGATCGCCTTTTTCCAGCAGAGGGAGGCAGAATGGGCCATTTCAGAGGATTTTTATGATTCACTCAAGGAGAGTGGACGATTCGAGATATTAGAGGCATATACAAAGACCTATGAGCCTGAAAGGCTCGCGGAGATCGCAAGGGAACTTGGGGCAGAGGCCATGCTTATACTCACCACACCTCTGGAGGGGGGGATGAGGTTTATTAATGTCAACCTCTACTGGGTGGAGGATGTCAGGCTGTTTGCGCGTCTGAGAGGGCCTGTCAGTGAGGAGGCACTGGAAGCGTCAATGCCTGGCAGGGGTCTTTTTGCCTTCAGCCCTGTTGATACAGAGCCGTGGGGCAGTTATGACATAGGATCAGGTGAGTTGATAGCTGCTGGAGATGTTGATGGTAATGGCTCAGATGAGCTCATCGTGAGTGATGGCACAAACATAAAGATATACAGCTTTAGGGATGAGCCCAGGGAGCTGTGGTCAATAGATGGGAGGGCCGGTGAGAGGCATCTATCCATTGATGCCCTTGATATGAACGACAACGGCAGGGCCGAGATATTCGTGACATCCATCAAGGGGATGGAGGGGATGATCACAAGTGATGAGAGCAGTTTTAATCCTGCAGGCCTCGGTAGTGTCAGCTCGTTTATCATCGAGTATATCCCTGGTGAGGGATACAGGAGGATCAAGAAGGAGATACCCTACTTCTTCAGGGTTGTTAATGGTAGACTTCTCATGCAGGGCTTTAACATGACCGGGATATTCTCAGGCCCTGTGTATGAGGCACGGTGGGAGGATGGGGAATACAGGCCTGATAAACCCTTAAGGCTCCCAGAGGGGATAGACATATATGGTTTTACATACATTGACTGGGGAAACAGTGGTGAGGGGTATCTACTCTCATTCGACACAGATGGATACCTCAACCTTTACAGGGCAGGAGAGAGGGTGTGGAGGAGTAAGGAGTCCTTTGGCAGGTCTCCCCTGACCTTTGAACAGCCCACCCATTCGATTGTGAACCCCGTAAGGAAGTGGAGTGTAAAGGGCAGGCTTATAACCATAAGGACCGAGAGGGGAGAGGAATGTATAGTTATAAAGAAGAATCCTGTGCTCTCAAATGTCCCTGGTCTTGGGTATAGCGGCTTCAGCGTATATTCTTTATGGTGGGATGGGGATGTGATGGAGAGCAGGTTGATCATGGGTGATCTCCCAGGCACACCCACAGACTACCTGCTTGATGGTGATGAGCTCTTTATTGTTGCGCATGGCGGTCTTTTTTCGTTTGTCAAGAAGGCGATCTCAGGGGAATTCTCCAGGGGGACGAAACTCTACTATTATAAGTTTATAGAGAGATGAGGCCCAGGCATGTAGCCATAATCATGGATGGTAATGGTAGATGGGCAAGGCGCAGGGGTCTTCCACGCATTGAAGGACACAGGGAAGGGATCAAGCGCGTTAATGAGATTATCGATGTGGCTATAGAGTCAGGATTAGAGGCGATAACATTTTACACATTCTCGATGGAGAACTGGCGGAGGCCGAAGAGGGAGGTCAATGCCCTTATGAGCCTGCTGCATAAATACCTCAGGAGTGAGATGCAGAGGCTGATCGAGAAGGATGTTGTCTTCAGGGCAATCGGTAATATAAAGATGCTGCCTGAGAGGATACAGAGGCTGTTGAAGAAGTTCGAGGAGCAGACAAGGGATAATACAGGGTTAAAACTCATAAGCGCCCTCAGTTATGGGGGAAGGGATGAGATAGTGAATGCCATCAGGAATATCATGAGGAATGGGGTCGGTCCTCAGGATATTGATGAAAGGCTCATAGAGCAATATCTTTATACCGCAGGCATCCCGGAGCCAGACCTGATAATACGGACGAGTGGAGAGATGAGGCTCAGCAACTTTCTCCTGTGGCAATCGGCGTATTCCGAGCTCTATTTTACAGAGACCCTGTGGCCTGACTTTGGCAGGGAGGAGTTTCTCAGGGCGATAAAGGACTACGAGAGGAGGGAAAGGAGGTTTGGCGCACTGCCTAAGAGGGCATAAGGATGGAGTTTACAAAGGACATGGAGGGTGGAAAGGGGCTGGATTTAAAGAGGATTTATACAGCGGTGATCCTGCTCCCGTTGATAGTGGCATATATCCATTATCTGCCACCCTTCCCGTATTTTTTTGTCCTGCTTTTGACCGTAGCGATGATATCAACCATGGAGTTCTTCACCATGTATAACCTGAAAAAGTCCCTCTATGTCCCTGCCCTTATCCTTGGTGGGGTGTTTTTCTATATACTCTGTCTCAAGCCAGAGGCTATTGTCACCGCCATATTCGTTATCCTCTCGCTGGTGCTCCTGATACGGCTGTTCTCCGTTACCTCACCCTCAGGGAGTATGAGGGAGCTCGGGACCGTGACGGTTGCCTTTCTGTATATCATCACATTCTTGAGTTTCCAGTGGTTTTTGCGTGAAGATATGATGGGCAGTAAACATATATTACTCCTTTATGGGACCGTGTGGTTTGCTGATAGTTTTGCATACTATATCGGTACATATCTTGGCAGGAGGAGGCTCTATCCATCAATCAGCCCCAAGAAGACTGTGGAGGGTGCTGTTGGAGGTGTTCTGGGTGGTGGGCTTGGTGCCCTGATAATAAAGGCGATACTTTATGATTCAGGCAAATGGGCACTGACAGGCACGCTCATCACAGGGATGATACTCGGGTTGTCAGCCGTCATCGGTGACCTTATAGAGTCAATGTTTAAAAGGGATGCAGGTGTGAAGGACTCAAGCAGTATCATCCCAGGTCATGGTGGTATCCTCGATAAGATCGACGGGGTGTTGCTTGCAGGCCCTATCCTTTATTTTATCCTGAGGTTGTCTTGAAGAGGCTTTCTATATTAGGTTCAACAGGCTCTATAGGCAGGAACACGCTCGAGGTGGTTGCAGAACACCCTGATAGCTTCAGGGTGGTTACCCTCGCTGTTAAGGAGAACATAGACCTGCTGGAGAGACAGATAGAGGCGTTTCATCCCGAGGTGGTTGCGGTGCATGATGAGGCATCGGCAGAGAGGCTGAGGAGGCGGCGGCCGCCTGTGGAGGTGTTGAGTGGCGATGAGGGGCTTGTCGCGGTTGCTACTATGGATGGTGTTGATACCGTTGTGTCAGCAATAGTCGGTTCTGCCGGCCTCATTCCGACAATATCTGCGGTGAGGGCGGGCAAGGATGTGGCCCTTGCCAATAAGGAGGCCCTTGTAATGGCAGGGCATCTCATCATGTCCGAGGCAAGGGAGAACAGGGTCAATATAATCCCTGTGGATAGCGAACACAGCTCTCTGTTTCAATGCCTGGAGAAGAGGGAGAGGGCAGAGGTCAGGAGGGTGATACTGACCGCCTCGGGTGGACCTTTTCTCAGGAGATCGAAGGACGAGCTTGAGAGGGTGACGCCTGAGGAGGCGCTCAGGCATCCCAACTGGCAGATGGGGAGGAAGATCACGATAGACTCGGCAACACTCATGAACAAGGGGCTTGAGGTGATAGAGGCACACTGGCTATTCGACATCCCACCTGAAAGGATAGATGTCCTCCTCCATCCACAGAGCATAGTGCACTCCCTGGTGGAGTTCATTGACGGGAGCATGCTTGCACATATGTCGATCCCTGATATGAAGGGCCCAATATGTTATGCCCTCTCATATCCGGATAGATACGAGGGGGTGATGCCCACGCTTGATCTCTCTGAGATACATGAACTCGTCTTTGAGAGGCCTGATCCTGAGAAGTATCCATCCCTCTCATTAAGTTATGAGGCACTTAGGTGTGGAGGTACCATGCCCTGTGTTATGAATTCTGCAAATGAGGTGGCGGTCGAGAGCTTTCTGAATGGAGACATTCCGTTTACATCGATCTTCCATGTTGTATCAGGTGTGATGAGGGCCCATGATGTGGGGAAGGGAGAGTCGATTGAAGAGATAATGGATGCCTCCCGATGGGCGGAGGAGGAGGCACGGCGTTTAATCAGCTCTCAGGAGAGGTGGAGGATTAAGAAGGGAGGAGTCAGTTGACAGCACTCTGGGCGATAATCCTTTTTGGGACATTGATATTCTTTCATGAGCTCGGCCATTTTATAGTGTCAAAACTGGTCGGGGTCAAGGTGCTGAAGTTCTCACTCGGCTTTGGCCCGAAGATTGTGAGCAAGAGGATAGGTGAGACAGAGTATCTGATATCAGCCCTGCCACTCGGTGGTTATGTGAAGCCTCTTGGTGAGGAGCCTGGTGAGGAGCTGAGCGAGGAGGAGAGGCCAAGGGCGTTCAATTTTCAGCCTGTCTGGAAGAGGGCGGCCATAGTCTCTGCAGGCCCTGTGTTTAACCTCTTCCTGGCATATATAGTGTTTGTCCTCTTCCTCGGACTGGGGGTGCCTGTGAATATACCCGACCTGAGCAGTATAAGCACCACCATAGAGAACGTCCTGGAGGATTCACCTGCCATGAAGGCAGGACTGAAGAGGGACGACACCATTGTTGCGATTGATGATGAACCTGTCAAGGACTGGAATGAGATGGCCGAATACTTTGCAAATAACCCTGGCAGGGAGCTCACCCTGAAGGTCAGGAGGGGTGATGAGTTGATCACCGTAAAGGTGACGCCAAGACCTACAGAGATAGAGGTGGGCGGAAGGAAGAGGGTTGTTGGAAGGATAGGCATTACAAAGAAGCTGAATGTCCACACAGTGGAGTCCTCAGGGATTGTTATGGCGCCCTTTAAGGCGATCGAGGCTGTCTATGGATGGTGTGTGCTTACATTGAAGGTGGTGGGCAAACTTTTGACAGGGGCGCTGTCAGCCAAACAGGTGGGAGGGCCGATATTGATAGTGGATGCAGCTGCAAAGGCGGCTGCGGTGGGGTTATCCGCATATTTTAATTTTATCGCCATAATAAGCATCAATCTTGCCATCCTCAATCTCTTCCCTGTGCCTGTGCTTGATGGAGGCCATCTTATGTTCCTTGGCATAGAGGCCCTTAGAAGAAGGCCTTTGAGTGAGAGGGCGCTAAACATAGCCAACAGGGTGGGCATGGCACTACTCATTATGTTGATAGCCTTTGTCTTTTATAATGATATAATGAGGGTGGTGGTTCCGTGGCTCCATGATGCCTTTCTGAATAGATGAATAAAACTTGAATTAATGTTATAAATATCTTTTAATTTATACAAAGGGGGTGAGAGTATATGAGGTTACTGGTCTTATCCTTGGTGATCCTATCCATAGTAGCAATGGGATGCACCACAAGGTATGTGTTTAAACCCGAGGACAGGGCACTCCTTGAGAATGCACTGAAGGCCGCTCAGGATGCAAAGGCATCGGCAGATGCGGCATCTGCAGCATCTGAGAGGGCAGGGAAGGCTGCGGACAGGGCGGAGAGGGCGGCAGACAGGGCAGAGGCAGCGGCAAAAAGGGCAGAGAAGGCAGCAGACAAGGCAGAGAGGGCAGCAGAGAAGGCAGTCAGGGCATTTGAGATGAAGCAGGCAAAGTGATCAATTGGATATCACGGTAGGCAGCCCCGTTGGGTTCTGGACCGCATCCATCAGCCTCTCTTTATTAACGTACCTCAAGAGGCGGTGCCTTTTGAGTTCCTCTATTATCCTCTGTTGCAGTATGGGGCCGGAGGATGGTGTTTCTATCTCGATATAGACCCTGTTGTTATGTCGGGTAACCTTTAAGGGTTTATTTATAATCCTTACCATGGTACCGATCCTGACATAGTGCACCAGCGTCTCGATATCCTCGGGGTACAGCCTTATGCATCCATGGCTCACCATCCTCCCTATGCCAAAGGGTCTGTTTGTTCCATGGATACCATAGCCCCTGAGGGAGAGCTGTAGCCAGTATCTTCCAAGGGGGTTTTCAGGCCCTGGTGGTATATACGGGGGCAGTTCAGGCCGTTCCCTCCTGATCCCTTCAGGGACATGCCAGACAGGGTCCCTGATCATGGCCACAATCCTGTAGGTACCCTCAGGTGTCTCAAACCCCTCTCTTCCTATCCCGATAGGGAATGTCCTGACGTATCTTTTATGCCCGACCCTGAGGAAGAGATATAGGCGCATCTCCGCAAGGTTTATTAATATCCCCTCATCCATTACCTCAGGGATGATCCAGGATGTTGGGATCACTACATCCGTACCTTTTTCAGGGACCCAGGGATCAACACCCCTGTTTGCGGATACGATCTCGTTATATCCAATATCAAACCTCCTGGCGAGCTCTATCAGGGTCTCTTTATCCTTAATCGTGTATCTCAGTGTTCTACCTATGAGTGTGGATCCAGGGCCTTCTATCGGGAAGGCCCCTGATGCATATAGATCTTGCACAACAAAGAAGAGTAGAAGGGTGGCACCGAGAATCCTCATTTTAAAGGACCCACAGGGGCTTAGGATCAGTCTTCGTCTGGAAGTTTGTATCCGACACCTGCAAACTGGATATTGGCAGGGTCATGGCACCGTGGTGGCGAGACCGCATGGACACCACCACACTTTGGGCATTTGCCTACAAAGGTCTTCAATACAAACGGTTCACCACAACCCTGACAGCGTGTCTTGAGTCCACCATCCGGAATGGGCATATCCCTTATAGCACCACCATGGGCATTATACACAAACTCGACCAGCTCTCTTCCTTCAGAGTATGGTCCTGCTCCACCCTCACAGCCTCCACAACCACTCATGTATTAATCACCTCCCTTTTTTAGATAATATCCAATCTTTGATACAAAGTGCAACAATGGGGGTGCACTTTTCTCCCATCTCTGGTAGATTAAGATATGAAGGATTATCTTGCATTATTGATCATGATCCTGTGGCCTCTCATCCCTCTCTTCTGGATACCTGTACATCTTATGACCCCTCTGTTCAGAAGGCTCGGGATCCTTACCTATCTCTTTCTGCTCATGATATGGGCACCACTCACCTTTTTTATCTACAAGAACAGATCCTTTATCCTTTCTATTGAGCTCACCATTCCTTTGATCCTCAGGGTGGCAGGATGGATTCTCTTTATATCTGGATTGGCCCTTCAGCTATGGACCGGAAGACTCCTGAGCCTCAGGGGGCTTATGGGTTTATTCGAGATATCCAGGGAGGTTAGGGGCAGACTTGTCACTACAGGGGCATTCTCTGTTGTCAGGCATCCAACATATCTTGCTCATACAATGATATTCTCAGGGGCATTTCTCATCACAGGGGTGATAGCGGTTGGGGTGATAACCATGTTTGATCTGTTTATTGTCCTTACCATGATCATCCCCCTTGAAGAGAGAGAGTTACTTACACGGTTTGGAGAAGAGTACAGGTATTATAGAGAGAGGGTACCGATGTTCTTACCCTGTAAAAAGGGAATATAGGCATGGCTATCAGGTGCCCATACTGTGGAAGGGAGTATGATGTGACATTGTTTGAGTTTGAGAGGGAGATAAGTTGTGTCTGCGGGCACATGGTGAGGTTTGAACACAGGGAGCACCTTGAAAGGAGGGAATCTTCCATTGAAGAGGAGAAGATCAACGAGATAAAGAGGCTTGCTGACAGGATAGCATTTCTCATAGTGAGCACAGATTATCCCGAGATAGACATCATGATCGAGAAGGAGAGGTTAAGGGAGAAGATCGAGGAGAGTTTTCCGGATAAGGCATACCTGTATGAGTTGATATATGAACCACGATTCAGGAGGCTCTTTGAGCAGTTCAGGGGATATGGGGAGTTTGATTAGGGTTATTTCTTGACCCTCTCCTCTTCGGTGATCACCTCTTTTATTGATATATTGTCCTTCAGTACAAAGAATGTACCAACAACTACGGTTGTGCCCATCATGGTGAGCCATGCCACTATCCCGAAGCTCGCAGCGATCGCCTTGGGGATCATGAAGACCTCATGTAGTGCAACAACACATGCAGCCTGGAATGCCCCGAGAAACCCGGGCGTGGGGAATAGGGTAATGAATATAGCAACAGTGAGACAGAGGACAAGCAGTGATGGGATGATGGGCAGATTTGCCTGTATATCAAAGGCAAGGTACATTGGGTAATAGATAAGCACAAATGTGGTCCATATCAGCAGAGAGAGAAAAACAGTTAATAAGAACCCCCTTCTGTCTTTTATAACGCTCAGACCATTCGTAAAGGAATGCACCATGCTGATGATATTGTACTTCCATTTCTCTGGCAGGGGTCTGATTATGAGGTGAACTATCTTCATGGCCCATTCGTTCCTGAACTGGAGAAAGACAGAGAAGACAAGGATCAACATAAAACCTGAGAAGCTGATCCAGCCGAACTTCATCATATAGCCTATGAGCCTGTGATTTGCTGTGGCATCTGTAGAGGCAAATATCTCTGTCCTAAAGAACATGACGGTGAACAGCAGTAACAGCACGAGTAACATATCAAACAGCCTCTCTATGAATATGGTTGCGAACGATGCACTGAAGCTGATATCCTCTTTCTTCCCAAGCAGATATGCCCTGATGAATTCTCCAGCCCTTGCAGGCAGCATGTTTGCCATAAACCCGACCATCAAGGGTGAGAATATATTTGATACCCTCACATCCTTGACCGAGCTTATAAGGTATCGCCACCTTATGGCCCTCAGGATATAGCTCAGGACTACCAGAAGCACGGCCGGCAGGAGATATACATAACGGATCGAAAGGAGGGTGTTACCGAGTTCACTCATCGAGACATTCTTGAATGCATAATACAGGGAGAGTATGATTATTATGATCCCGATTAAGAGGTGTCTCTTCCGCATCGTCTCTGCTTTTTAGAAAAAAATAACTTAATATTTTAACATATTAAGAGAATTTATATAAGATTAAAATTATGCTTGTAAGCAGGCTGTAAAATGTTTATACTATTTAAAAATGGGGGGTATGGGTATGAAGACATTGAATGTTGTGGATAGGAAGAAGGCATGGTGTGGTCCATCCACATGGGAGGAGAGGAGTGGGCTCTTAAGGTTCCTTTCAAATGTTCATAGAGAGGTCGAGAGGTTCAATCACCAGTTTGGATTCGATATCAGGTCTGTCATCTCGCCACCGGCTATAGATGGGGAGAAGGGTCTCATTCCTGGTGTTGGTTTTGTGTTTGTCCGGTACAACAGGTTATTACCAGAGATCAGGTTCTGCCTTTATTCGGTGTTAAAGGGCAGGAGGCTTTATGGCTACATAGGCATCTACAGGGATGAAGATATAAAAACGGTCAAGGAGTTGAAACCCATTACTGATTATGATAAAGAGGGGCAGGCCATGCTCTATGAATGGTTGAGGGAGCTTGTGCGTGTCTCCTGTGAGAAGGTGGTTTTATAAAATTTATTATCCAAAGGGGTGAGACATGAGAAAGCTTCAGACCATAAGTTCCTTGTCCTCCATAATCCTGATAGTGATCCTGTTAATATCAGCTCCTTCTGTCTTCTCAAAGGAGGAGAGGGGGAAGGAGAAGAACAAGGTAGGCAAGGTGGTAGAGGTTAAGGGCGAGGCCAAGATCATAAGGGAGGGTAAAGAATTCGATGCCAAGAAAGAGAAGGATGTTATGCTTAAGGATACCTCAAGGACCGAGGATGATTCATTGCTTACCATTCATATGATCGAGGACACCCTTGTCATCCTTGATGAGGAGACAAGGCTCTCCTTTGAGAAATACACCCGTGGGGATAAGAAGAGGCGTGGTGAATCGATACTCTTCCTCTCCCATGGAAGGGTCAGGGTAAAGACGTGTAATAATAGACTGAAGGTCAATACACCAAAGGCCCAGGCCTCTGCCATTTACAGGGCCTCTGATTTTACAGTGTGGGAGGCGATTAAAGACGGAAAGAGGACATTCTGCCTTGCTGTTCTGAGGGACCCGAGTAAGAAGATAGCGATAGTTGACTTTGAGAATGAGAAGGGCAGCGTGAGGGTACCAGAGGGATACATGACCTGTATAGGTAAGGACGGTGCACCTGAAGAACCATATCTCATCCCAGAGGATATCTATGATGAGCTTCTGGAGTTAAAGGGTGCCGTAGAATGGGAGTGTAAGCAGAAGTGTATTGAGGGGGAGGTATTCCGAAAGGGTGAGTGTGTGGAGCGTTGTAATGAGTGTGAGAGGTTGAATCCGCAGGGTGTATGTGTGCCTGACAATTGTAAGCCCTGTGATGATGGAGACCCCTGCACAGTGGATGACCACTGTCTTGGCAGGAGATGCAGGGGCAAGAAGATCCCGAGTCCGACGGATCCAAGATGTGTGGAGTAGGTCTCAGGTTGACATGTTTGGGGGTTAGATAGAATTTACTGTATGAAAAAGGCCCTGGTTGTGCCGTTGCTGTGGCTCTTCCTATTGAGTCATGGCGAGGCATTCAAAGGTGTCAGCGTTGAGAAGGTCAGATATTCCTCGAACAGAACCTATACAAGGGTTGTCGTTGATCTGACAGGCCCTGTTGAGTTTACCTCAGGCCAGCTCACAGATCCTGATCGATTATATTTTGATCTTAAGGGTTGCCTCCTGTTTAGAAGGATCCCCACCATATTTATAAACGATAATGTCCTGAAGGCTGTCCGTATTGCCCAGCACAACAGGTCTGTCGTCAGGGTGGTCCTTGATCTCAAGGGGTTTGATAAATTCTACGCCTTTACCCTTGAGAACCCCAACAGACTGGTGATCGATGTTTATGCCTCAAGACCACATGAAGAGGATAAGAGGAGGGATGAAGGGCCGAGGTTTGACCGCATAGACACCGTTGTTATAGACCCAGGCCATGGTGGTGAAGATCCTGGGGCGATAGGGGCCTCGGGCCTCAGAGAGAAGGACGTGGTGCTCGATGTGGCAAAGAAACTGGGCAGAATACTCAAGGAGAGATACGGTGTCAGGGTCTTTTATACAAGGACTAAGGATGTCTTTATCCCGCTTAATGAGAGGACAGAGTTTGCAAACAAAAAGGGTGCAGATCTTTTTATCTCCATCCATGCAAATGCGAGCAGGAGGAGGCATGCAAAGGGGATAGAGACATATGTATTGAACTGGACGAATGATAAGGAGGCGATAAGGGTTGCTGCAAGGGAGAACGCTATCTCACCAAGGAGGATGCAGAGGGTCCAGGATGAGCTTCAGATGATACTGCTTGATCTGGCGCGAAACAACAAGAGGGACGAATCGATAAGGCTTGCCCATAGTGTCCAGAGTTCGCTCACAAAGATGCTCAGAGAGAGCTACAGGGGTGTTGAGGATCTGGGGGTAAAACAGGCCCTGTTTTATGTCCTTATAGGTGCGGAGATGCCATCCATACTTGCGGAGATATCCTTCATCAGCAATCCCATTGAGGAGAAGAGGCTTGCAACGGAACGGTACAGGCATAAGATAGCCGAGGCCATTGCCAAGGGCGTGGGTGACTATATCAACCAGTCAACACTTGTTGTCAGAGGCCCTGGTGGTAACATTTAATCATCTGTTGCATCTCTTAAATGACCAAATCGAAGGTGGTAGATGGGTATAGATCTTCTCATCAGGGGTGGTCTTGTGATAAGTGGGGACAGGCCTGACTTGGACCCTGTAGAGACTGATATTGCCATAGAGGGGGATCGTATAAAGGCCATCGGCAGGTTTACGGGCTTGGATGCGGACAGGACGCTGGATGTTAAGGGACTGTGTGTGTGCCCTGGATTTATAGATACCCATGCCCATTCAGAGTTTACTCTCCTTGCAGATGGAAGGGCTGTGGGCAAGATAGCCCAGGGGGTAACGACAGAGATAAATGGCAACTGTGGTTCTTCAGCAGCCCCACTTTATGGCAGGGCGTTTGAGCAGAGGGAAGGTGAGCTCCAGAGGCTTGGCATCAGACAGAGGTGGAATAGCCTTGATGAGTATCTTGGTCTCTTACGGAAGACAGGGGTGGCCATAAATTTTATAACCCTTGTTGGCCATGGCAATATAAGGGCGTCTGTTGCAGGGTATGAGGACAGGCCACTCTCATCATCAGAGAAGGAGAGGGCCTTTGCACTCCTTCATGATGCCTTCATGGCAGGGGCAAGGGGGCTCTCAACAGGCCTGATATACCCACCGGGCTGTTATGCAGATACAGAGGAGATAGTAGAGTTTGCCACCCTGACCAAGGGATATAACAGGATCTATACAACCCATATGAGGGATGAGGGTGATGGACTGGTAGGCTCTGTTGAGGAGGTGATAGGTGTTGTCAAGAAGACAGGGGTTAATGCCCATATATCTCATCTGAAGACACAGGGCAGGCGAAACTGGTCGAAGATAGGGGAGGTTATTGATAAGATTGATAATATAAATCATGGGCAGGTGGCCATTACATGTGATAGATATCCCTATATCGCCTCATGCACATCGCTTGATTCGATTCTTCCATCTTGGATATTTGAGGGAGGGAGGGATGAGGAGCTTAAGAGGCTGAGAGATGAGAGGACACGGATAGAGGACGTAATCATGTCCGCAGGATGTGAATGGGACTCTGTGATGGTATCATCTGTAAGATCTGAGAAGAACAGATGGATGGAGGGCAGGAGCATACACGACATAGGTGTAAGGCTGAGTAAGAGGCCAGAGGACTGCCTCTTTGATATCCTGGTAGAAGAGGGGCTGGAGGTTGATGCGATCTTCTTTAATATGTCGGAGGAGAATCTTAAGAGGATATTAAGACTCCCCTATACAATGATAGGTTCTGATAGTTCGGCAAGGTGTTTTGAAGGTGTAACCGCAGAGGGCAGGCCTCATCCACGCACATACGGAACCTTCCCAAGGGTATTGAGAAAATATGTTAAGGAGGATGGTATATTATCACTTTCTGAGGCTATATATAAGATGACAGGTCTGCCTGCGAAGAGGTTCGGTATAAGAGAACGGGGGGTTATCAAGGAGGGTTTTTTTGCAGATATCGTTATCTTTGACCCTGACAGGATAAGGGACAATGCAGACTATGAAGACCCGTTCAGGAGGCCTGAGGGGATACATTATGTATTCGTCAATGGATTACCGGTGATCTTTGAGGGCAGGGAGACAGGGATAATGGCAGGAAGGATAATATGAGATAGAGAAGGGGCTGGATATGCTGAAAGAAAGGATATACACAACTCTCTCCATCGCTATAATCTTCATCCTCCTGTATCTGCTCTACAGGATGCTTTATCCGTTTCTCACAACCATTGCATGGGCAATGGTCCTGAGCATTACATTCTATCCATTATACAAGGGCCTCCTCAGATTCCTTAAGCGTCCATGGCTCAGCTCATTATTGACCCTCCTCTTTATTCTGATCCTGGTGATAGGCCCCTTTACATACATCGTGGGCTCGCTTATAAAAGAGACCACAGACCTCTACATCACTATAGAGAAGAAGGGCTTCGAGGCTATAGCAGAGATCCAGCGGCATCCAAGGATAGAGGGCATCTTTGAGAGGATAAGATTGTACAAGATGTTTGAGGATTTTGACATTCAGGAGGAGGTTGTCACAACACTGAAAGGGATAGGTAAATACATAGCACAGAACTTTTCCAATCTATTCAGGAATGCGATAATGCTGGTTGTAAATTTTGTCATAATGTGTTTCACCATCTTTTATTTCCTCAAGGATGGGAACTCCCTCGCCAATTATATAAAGACCCTGCTGCCATTTACAGAGATCCAGAAGGAGAGGCTTGAGAGGCGTGTCAAGGAGATGGTGGTTGCCGCGATATACGGAGGGGTCGCGGTTGGTATAGCCCAGGGGACACTCGGGGGCATTGCATTCTATGCATTCGGTATCTCATCGCCCGTATTCTGGGGGACAACCATGGCATTCTTCTCCCTTGTTCCTGTATTCGGGACCTTTCTTATCTGGGGCCCTGCTGGCCTCATCCTTATTCTTTCAGGTGAGTATGTTAAGGGGATAGGTCTGCTGCTTTATGGGGCCATTATTATCAGCTCCGTCGACAACATAATCAAGCCAATGGTGATAGGTGAGAGGACAAAGATGCATATCCTGCTCGTCTTCTTCAGTGTCCTTGGAGGGATCAGATTCTTCGGCTTCCTTGGCTTCATCCTCGGGCCACTGATAACGGCCCTCTGTCTTTCCCTGCTTGAGATGCACAGATATGAAGAGGCCCCTTAAAGGCCCTCCTATCTGCCCTCTGTTATCCTCTCCTCCTCTTCCTGGCGTATCTTGCAATCGATACAGAGGTCTGTGACAGGCCGTGCCTGCAGTCTCTTTATATCTATCTCGCTACCACAGGATGAACAGATACCATAGGTATTGTTGTCGATCCTTTCAATGGTATCCTCTATCTTTTTGAGCAGTAGTCTCTCCCTGTCCCTGAGACGGAGCATGAAGTTTCTATCGGTCTCTGCGGTTGCCTGGTCACTCATATCAGGGAAGTTTATCTCACCAGGCAGGGCATTCAATGCCTCCTCAGCCTCTCTCAGTAGTGCCTCCCTCTGTGAGATGAGGCTCTGCTTGATCTCCTGAATGATCCTCTCCCTCTTTGAGATGCGTGGCAGGGACTTTTTGGTCGTTGATTTCTTTGCCGTCTTCTTTTTTGCCTTCGTTGTCTTTGTCTGCTTCTTTGCTGCCTTGGATGATGCCTTCTTCGTGGCCTTCTTTACGGTTGTCTTCTTCTTTGCCATATGTCCAGTCCTCACAAAGATTTTAAAAGTAAATGATAGAATAACAAATCCATCTTCATCAAGTCAAATTTCATTCTCTTTCCGGTTAGGACATAGTATCCACCCTGAGAATAATAAACCATGGAAGAGGAGGAATATCAGACCCTTCGTCCCCAGGGATAAAGAAGAAGCCTCT
>Ga0180893_139_pt1 | contig 47621 bp, 47 predicted proteins | sample Deesub1362A_J573_FD_124286 | JGI IMG/M metagenome (GOLD analysis project Ga0180893, IMG submission 124286) | Nitrospirae bacterium JdFR-81 | reverse complement strand
GGTGTACCTCCTTTCTTTAAATTTTGTTTTTTAATCAATGGAGGATACACCCTATTTTTATATTTCTCAAGATTTTTACACAAAATATTTTACGCTACCGGAGGAGTAATTTGGGGAAGAGATTCTGGTTGACGAAACAGTTATGGATTTGTAGAATTAATCAATGGATGATACTGTAGGTAGTCCTTTTTTTGAAAGTATACGGCGTAATATCAAGGTCTCATACTTCGTTGCCTCGATCATACCACTTGGACTCCTTGTTTATCTATCTGTAAAATACATCCTACCTCTTGTCACCGGTGGCGATCTATCAGCGCTCCCGTTACATATAGGTATACTCCTCTTTCTTGCTGTGGTATTATCAGTGCTCGGCCTATCACTCTCTGTGCAGACCACGAACAAATCCATATTTGCCCTGCAGACGCTCCACAGAAAATTGAACAGTCTTCTGGAGATAACGAAACAGTTCAGGGAGACCCCGTACCTTGACCTGCTCCTTGAGAACATCATCAGATCTGCAACCGATCTAATATACGCAGAGACAGGCTCACTGTTACTCTTTAAGGATGAAGAACACCTTGTATACAAGGTGGTAACAGGCAAGGATGCAGAGATACTGAAGGACAGGACGATAAAGGTTGGCTCTGGTTTTGCAGGTCAGGTTGCAAAGACCGCGAGACCATTATTAATAAATAAGGTGGATGAGAACAGTGGCAGGGAGATGGGCATTGTAATTAATTCGGCCCTGTGTGTGCCACTTATATACAGCAAGAAGGTTATAGGTGTGATAGAGCTCTTAAACAAAAAGGGGGATGTCTTTACAAGAGAGGATGAAAGGCTCCTCCACAGCCTTGCCGATCAGGCAGCCATATCCATCTCCCAGAGCAGGGAGCTCGAGACGCGACAGAGCGATCTGATCCACATCACCGAGATACTCATAAGTGCCCAGGATGGTTACAGCAAGATCAAGAAAGGCCATGCCAGGAGGGTTGCAAGGTATGCGAACCTCATAGCAAGGAAGATGGGGCTCGGTGAGGACTTCATGAAGACCCTGTACTATGCATGCCTGTTTCATGACATCGGATTCCTGAGGATACCCGTGGAGGAACAGGGCCAGAGGGAGAGAATCTTCCAACATCCAAGGCTTGGCTATGAAATGATCAAGCCTATATCGCTGTGGAGTGACGTGGCAGAATGGATACTGTATCATCATGAAAGATACGATGGAAGGGGCTATCCATCAGGTAAAAAGGGGGAGGAGATACCCCTTGGATCAAGGATCATATTTGTTGCAGACACCTTTGACGTACTCACGAGTAAGAGGTCATATAAGGATACCCTCAGCTTTGAGATGGCGATTGCAGAGATAGAGGCAAACTCAGGCTCTCAGTTCGATCCAGAGGTGGTGAATGCGTTTAAATCATCAATAAGTGAGACAGATATAATGACCGAATAAAATGAAAATATTAAAGACACGTGCATCCTTTGAAGAGATAAAACGCTATGTAAAGATATCCTTTTTTGTCTCCTCTATAATACCCCTCTTCCTGCTTGTATATATAACCCTTAAATATGTCTATCCATATCTTGAAATGCCCCCATATATCTTTACATTGCTATTATTGGCGGTATAATCTCCGTCCTTGGCCTCTTTCTCCTGACAAGGACAACAAACTCCTCCATCGCGACACTCCAGGAGGTCTATGAAAAACTCAATGGCCTTGTGAACATCACAAAGCACCTCAGGGCAACCACATATCCTGATATCCTGCTTAAAGATATCGTTGAGTCTGCCATCAATCTCAATTCTGCCGAGAGCGGATTCCTCCTGCTGTGTGATGAAGATGGTAATCTGAGATATAAGGTGGCAGGTGGAGAGGGAACCACCATACTGGAAGACAGATTCGTAAAGCGGGGTGAGGGTTTTTCAGGATGGGTCCTTGATACAGGACAGCCCCTCAGGATAAACGATGTCAGAGGTGACAGCAGATACAGCCCTGAGATGGACAGGATAAGGGACAGGGCGACCAGGTCTGTCCTCTGTGTCCCCCTTGTGCATGAGCAGAGGGTTATCGGTGTTATAGAACTGTTAAACAAGAAGGGAGATGGTTTTACAGATGATGACGAAAGGATCCTCGTAAGCCTCGCTGACCAGGCAGCCATAGCAATTGCGCAAAACAACCTGTACGAGGAACAGAAGAGGGACATGATCCATATAACCGAGATACTGGTTAATGCCCAGGACTCTCATATACCTGATAAAAAGGGGCATGTAAGAAGGGTGGCAAAGTATGCAAATCTGATAGGGAAGAAGATGGGCCTCACCGAGAAAGAGTTGAAGACGCTGTACCATGCCTCGCTCCTCCATGATGTTGGGTTCTTGAGTATTAATGTGCATGAGGAGAAGAAGGAGCCCTGGGAGAAGGAGAGATTCATACAGCATCCTCAACTGGGATATGAGATGATCAAGCCGATATCCAGGTGGCATGATGCAGCCACGATAGTCTTAAACCACCACGAGCGATACGACGGAAAGGGCTATCCATCGGGCAAGAGGGGTAAAGAGATACCCCTTGGCGCCCGCATACTATTTGTGGCAGAGGTGTTCGACGTCCTCACAAGTAAACACTCATATAAGGATACCCTCAGCTTTGAGATGGCGATTGCAGAGATAGAGGCAAACTCAGGCTCTCAGTTCGATCCAGAGGTGGTGAATGCGTTTAAAGAGGCCATAAGGGAGACAGATATAGAATAAACCAACATCATGCCCCCAGGTTCAGCGCCCTCTTTATCCCCCTCGTTGCCTGCCTTATACGGTGTTCATTCTCAACAAGTGCAAAGCGGACAAAACCCTCACCTGCATCACCAAAACCAATGCCGGGAGACACTGCAACCTTTGCCTCCTTGAGCAGGAACTTTGCAAACTCTATGGAGCCCATCTTCTTGAACGGCTCAGGGATCTCGGCCCATACAAACATGGTTGCCTTTGGAGGCTCAATATGCCATCCAGCGTTCTTCAGGCCCTTTATAAGCACATTCCTCCTGCTCTCATACACCCTCCTTATCTCCTCAACACAATCCTGTGGCCCCCTCAGTGCTATGATACTGGCGATCTGAATGGGCTGAAACATCCCGTAGTCAAGATAGCTCTTTATATTGGTGAGTGCACCAACAAGCTCCCTGTTACCCACACAGAATCCGACCCTCCAGCCTGCCATGGAATAGCTCTTTGTGAGGGAGAAGAACTCCACACCCACATCCTTTGCCCCCTTTGCCTGCAGAAAACTCGGCGCCTTATAACCATCAAATGTGAGGTCTGCATAGGCAAAGTCATGTATCACGATTATATTGTTCTCCTTTGCAAAGTCAACCACCTGCTGGAAGAAGGAGAGCTCGGTGCATGTAGTGGTGGGGTTATGGGGGAAGTTTATCAAAAGCACCTTTGGCTTTGGCCATGCTGACCTGAAGGCATCCTCAACCCCCTTGAAGAAATCGACATCCTTCTGTATGGGAATGCTCCTGACATCACCACCTGCAAGGATGAAGCTATAGGGGTGGATAGGGTATGCAGGGGCTGGCGTGAGGATCAGGTCGCCTGGTTCAACCATGGCGTATGCGAGATGAGATAACCCTTCCTTGGACCCTATCGTCACCACGGCCTCTGTATCATGATCAAGGTCAACATCGAACCGCCTCTTATACCATTCACATATAGCGAGCCTCAACTGAGTAATACCCCTTGATGCAGAATACCTGTGATTCTTTGGATTCTGTGCAGCCTCGATGAGCTTATCCACTATATGTCTCGGAGTGGGGAGGTCCGGGTTCCCCATCCCCAAATCAATAATGTCCTCACCCCTCCTCCGCGCCTCCATCTTTAGCTGATTAACGATGGCAAAGACATATGGTGGCAGCCTCTTTATCCTCTTAAATTCGTGCATACACCCACTACTCCCTTCTCAATTCCGGGCATTATCATACAGCGCCTCTGCATTCATTGAGCTACGGGCAAGGGGAGCAGAGACCACGGCCCTGAAACCCATCTCAAGTGCCCTGATCCTGAACCTCTCAAAGACCTCGGGCCTTATATACTCCACCACCTTAAGATTGCTCCTCCGTGGTTGGAGATACTGTCCGATGGTCAGAAAATCACACCCTGCCCTTCTCAGGTCGCGCATCACCCCATAAAGTTCATCCTCTGTCTCTCCAAGGCCAACCATCAGGCCTGATTTTGTCTTTATCCATGGATAGAGCCTCTTTGCCGTCTCAAGCATGTCCAGTGAGACCGTGTAACTCGCCTGGGGTCTCACAACAGGATACAACCTTGGCACCGTCTCCATGTTATGATTGAAGACATCTGGTGATGCATCGAGCACGGTCATTAGGGCCTTACGATCACCCCTGAAGTCAGGCGTAAGCACCTCAATCTTTATATCCCTGACCCTCCTCTTTAACGCCTTTATCGTCCTTGCAAAATGGCCTGCCCCACCATCAGGCAGATCATCCCGTGTGACAGAGGTAATAACCACAAACTTCAGGCCAAGGGATAAAACGGCATCCACAATCCTGTCAGGCTCATCATCCTCAGGGGGCGATGGCACACCTGACCTAACGGCACAGAAGGAACAAGCCCTTGTGCAGATGTCACCGAGTATCATAAATGTTGCCGTTCCCCTGGAGAAACAGTGGCCCTGATTGGGACACCTGGCCTCCTCGCAAACGGTTGAAAGCCCGTGATCTCTCAGTATCTTCTTTGTATCATGTGTCCCTTTAAGGCTTGACTTGATCCATTCAGGGTGGTACATAGTGATAAAAATAACCGATTTAAAAGGCCTTAGTCAAATAGAAAAAAATGGATTGTTTTTTTATAATAGATGCTACTTTTCACTCTTTCTGATAGAAAGGAGGACGAATGGGAAAACTGAATTGCTGGGAATTCAAAAAATGCGGCAGGGAAGAGGGTGGCGCAAAGGTCGATGAGTTCGGGGTATGCCCCACTGTAACAGAAAAGAGGCTTGATGGGGTTCACGGAGGGAAAAACGCGGGCAGGGCATGCTGGGTAGTGGCAGGCAGTATGTGTGGCGGGAAGATACAGGGCTCATTCGCCCAGAAGTATGAGAACTGCCAGTTGTGTGATTTTTATCAGAAGGTCAAGGAAGAGGAGGGGGCAGATTATCAATTCTCGATAGCCCTTCTCAACATGCTTCGTAATAAATAAAATCAATCCATCAATATCCTGGCTATACTGGAGAATAGCCTTTTAAGTGAGGTTCTCCTGTCGTCCTTTATATAGGGGATAACACCGATGAGTCGCGTTCTTCCCAGTCTCCTGATGACCTCTGGATTGGTCTTTACAGCAGTGTCCCTCTTTATATCTTCAGAATAATTGATTATCACACCATAGACCTTTATAGAACGGGTCCTTGCAACCTCGATGGTCATGAGGGTATGATTGATCGTCCCGAGTCCTGGCCTTGTGACGATTATCACCGGAGCGTCAAGGTCTTTTATTAAATCAAGAAACAGATAATCCCTGTAAACAGGGACCATAATACCACCTGCACCCTCCACAAGGGTCAGATCGTATCTATTCAGGAGCTCTCGATATATGGAGAGGATCCTCCTCCGGTCTATCCTTACACCCTCAATCTCCGACGCCACAGCAGGGGCAACGGGCAGTCTAAATCTGTAGGGGTTTATAACATCGAGTGGTTCCTTAACCCCTGAGGCCTGAATAAGCCTCATGGCATCATGGGGTATCAGCCTGCCACCACATCCTGTCTCAACAGGCTTCATCGGACACACATCGTAACCCATGTCCTTCAGGGCCCTGAGGATACCCTCTGCCACAAATGTCTTTCCGACACCCGTATCTGTGCCCGTTATAAATATGCCCTTCATACCGGCCGGCTATCAATATTAAAGATCTGCCCCGTCACCCCATCGGTCTCTGATAGATAGAGTATAAACCTCGCCACATCCTCTATATTAGAGAACCTCTTTATCAGGCTATCCTTCAGTGCAAGCTCCCTTGCCCTGATACTGGATTGAACACCCATGTCCGTCATCATGTAGCCTGGCAAGACCATATTAACCAGGATATTGTATTGACCCAGCTCCTGTGCTGCTGTAAGTGTCAAACCCACGAGTCCTGCCTTTGATGCAGAGTATGCAGGAAGTCCTCTCCTACCTTTGATCCCTGCCATAGAGGATATGTTTATTATATGCCCCTTCCTCCTCTTCACCATATATGGTGCAACGGCACGGATGAAGTTAAAGGCCCCCTTGAGGTTGGTATCAACAATTGACTCAAAGTCATCGAGGGATGTCTTTAAAAGGAGGACTTCCTTTGTAATGCCCGCGTTGTTTATCAGCACATCTATGAATCCATACCTCTCTATAATCCTCTCCACGGCATCCCTGACCTCTGAGAAGTCTCTCACATCCGCCTTTACGACCATGGAATCATCTATTAATGCTGCAACTGCCCGTGCCTCCTCCTCCCTCTCCCTGCAATGCACGACAACGCTATGACCCCTGCTCCCAAAGGAAAGGGCAATCGCCCTTCCAAGCCCCCTTGATGACCCTGTAACAAGACAGACCATTTTTATCTATTGTCTTACATAAAAATACGCAATAAAGTTTAACAATCCTGTTGGGATGAGTAATATCCCTGCTATCAGGGTTATCAATCTCGCATACTTATTATTGTATCGTAGCATTATGCCCGCAAGTATGGATATTGAAGAAAATAATATCCCCATATAAAACCACAGAAGATCCATTGTCCTGCAGAAGAGCCAGCATATAATACTGCAATCAGGATCCCCAAGCCCCATGGGATGGGGTGTCCACAAGAAACGGCAATATACCAGACATCCTGCTACAATTCCGGCACTAATCACAGGCAAGAGCCAGATAAGGCCTCTCATTGACAACCCATATCGTTATCTCAACAATCTTCTACACCGCTTGTGTTTACAATGCCATCCCTCAGACATCTCAATACCGTGTCTACCTCCTCCTCACTGTGTAATGCTGATACAGAGAATCTTATCCTGCATCTTCCTTGAGGAACCGTGGGTGGGCGGATTGCGGGTGCAAATATTTTATTCTTATAAAGGTATTGCGCAATATTCAATGCAGCCTTCACATCTCCAGCAAGGATCGGAATGATGGGGGTCTCTGAACCAAGGGTATCATAACCAAGATCTCTGACCCCCTGATAGAGTCGATTTCTATTGTCCCATAGTCTTTTTCTCAAGCCATGAGATTGAAACTCGATTATATCAAATGCCTTTATACATGCCTCTACCACTACAGGAGGCAGGGAGGTCGAGTAAATAAAACTCCTTGCCTTATTGATAAGAAGATTTATTAAATCCTTTGAACATGCTATAAAGGCCCCATAACATCCAAGGGCCTTACTCATCGTGCCCATCTGAATAATCCGATCTGATGTGATCCCAAAGTGTTCGAGCCCTCCCCTTCCTGTCTCTCCCAGCACACCTGTTGCATGTGCATCATCTATCATCAACAGGGCATTGTATTTTTCACTTAAAAAGACAAGGTCTTTTAAAGGGGCAATATCTCCATCCATGCTGAAGACGGTGTCAGTAACGATCAGCCGTTTTTTGATATGGGCATTCATGCTCTCCCTGAGTAGTGTCTCAAGGTGATCCATGTCTCTATGCCTGTAAATCCGTTTTCCTGCCCTTGAGAGTCTTATCCCATCAATAATACTTGCATGATTGAGTTCATCACTGAAGATCAGGGTATCATCTCCTGCTATTGCAGGAATTATACCTGTATTTGCTGCATAGCCCGTATTAAAGACAAGGGAGGTCTCTGTGCCCTTGAATTCGGCAATCCGTTCCTCAAGCCTCCTGTGTGCTTCATATGTCCCGCTCAGGAGCCTTGATGCCCCTGAGCCGAGCCCATACCTGTTCAGTGCCTCTACTGCTGAGTGCACTATCTCTGGATGTCTGGATAGACCCAGATAGTCGTTTGAAGAGAAATTTATGAACTCTGAACCATTGATGATTATCCTGCCACCATGGGATGATTCAACACAGACAGGCTTCCTAAGGAGTCCTTCCTCTTCGAGTCTCTTGATCTCCTCTTTAATCCACTCCACACTCGATCAGGCCTACCATCAGATCCCTTCCCTCTCATCAGGGGCCCATATGTATTTATGGATCTGGAGTTGAACCCTTACCTGGAGGTTGTCACGCAATATCCATGTTACAAGGTCTCTTGGTGATAGTTCACCATAGGCAGGAGACAGCAGGATGTTATCGCCAAACTTCTCAATGAGGTCGTTTTTAATGATGAGGGCCTTTGCCCACTCATAGTCATCCCTGTTCATGAGGACGAACTTTATCTGATCCGTCTCCTTCAAAAACTGAAAATTCTTTTCATTCATCCGCCCGCTCATGCCACTGCCAGGGGTTTTGTAATCCATTATAATAGTGAGACGCTTATCAAGACAGCCTATGCATATCGAGCCATTGGTCTCTATGAGCACCCTGTATCCTCTATCCAGGAGGCGGGTTATAAGTGCAGGTGTCTCCTCCTGAAGCAGCGGTTCACCACCTGTGAATTCAATCAGCCTCGCCCCATACTCTTCTATCTTGGATATTATCTCCTCGTCGGACAGCTCCTCTCCATGGTAATAGGCATAATTGGTATCACAGTAGGTGCATCTCAGGTTGCAGCCTGCAAGCCTCACGAAGGTGCATGGAAGACCTGCATATGTTGACTCGCCCTGGATACTCTTGAATATCTCGTTTACCTTTAACATGCTTTAAGGTTTTGGTGTTATAATATAATATCATGTGTATTGTAGGTATGTCATCAGCCCATTCAAAAAGGGCGACCAGGGCATGAGTAATAAAACCGATAGATATCTCCCCATCCTCCATCTCCTTCTGATCCTTATAGTGATTGCCATCCCGATATCCTCCCATGGTGATGTAATGGTCATCAAGGCAGCAGGGATCGTAAATCCTGTGATGTCAGAATTTATAACAAAGAGCATTGATCATGCCATTGATGAGGGAGACGAGCTACTTGTGATAGAGCTCGATACACCTGGTGGGCTTGATACTTCCATGCGGAGCATTGTCCAGAAGATAACAGGAAGCAGTGTCCCTGTAGCAGTGTATGTCTCACCAACAGGTGCAAGGGCTGCATCTGCCGGTGTCTTTATAACCATCTCTGCACATATTGCAGCAATGGCACCTGGGACAAATATCGGTGCTGCACACCCTGTTGGTGTTGGTGGTAAGATGGACAAGACCATGGCAGAAAAGGCGGTGAATGATGCAGCAGCCTATATCAAGTCCCTTGCAGAGAGGAGGGGCAGGAATGCCAAATGGGCAGAGGAGGCAGTGAGAAAGAGTGTCTCGATAACCGAGACCGAGGCGCTAAAACTCAATGTTATAGACATCGTGGCACCTGACATAAAGGCATTACTAAAGGAGACAGATGGAAGGACGGTAGAGACATCTACAGGAAGGATTACACTCCATACAAAGGAGGCAAGGATAACCTACAAGGAGATGGGGCTCAGATATAAAATACTCAACCTGATAAGCGATCCAAATGTGGCCTATCTCCTTATGCTCCTTGGATTCTACGGGATATTCTTCGAGCTCACAAACCCTGGTGCGATCTTCCCGGGTGTCTTTGGTGCGATAGCCCTCATCCTCGCCCTCTACTCGTTCCAGACCCTGCCCGTAAATTATGCTGGCCTTTTACTCATACTCTTTGGTATAATCCTCTTCATCCTTGAGATAAAGGTGACATCCTTCGGACTCCTCACAATAGGGGGGATAATCTCCATGATCATCGGCTCTCTCATGCTGTTCGAATCTCCCATGCCGTTCTTCAAGGTCTCCCTGAAGGTGATCCTTCCTGCCGTCATACTGACGGCCGTCTTCTTCACGCTCACGATCACGCTCGCTGTCAGGGCATATCGCCGCAGGCCTGCCACTGGTTCAGAGGGGCTCATAGGGCTGGAGGGAGAGGCAAGGAGTGACATAGACAAGGAAGGTATGGTCTTTGTCCACGGTGAGATATGGCGTGCATGGAGTGATGAGCCAATAAAAAAGGGCCAGAAGGTTATCGTTGACGGTGTTGATAGATTGAGATTAAAGGTCAGGCCAAAATAAATATTATAAGGAGGTAAGAGATGCCACAGATGACATTCACAGGATTGCTATTTGCCATACTCCTTGTCGTCTATTTTCTCACAAGCGCTATCAAGATACTCAAGGAATACGAACGAGGTGTGGTGTTCAGGCTTGGAAGACTCATCCCTGTCAAGGGTCCTGGACTGGTGATCATCTGGCCTATAATCGATAAACTCGTCAGGGTAAGCCTGCGGACTGTAACCATGGATGTTCCGGCACAGGATGTGATTACAAGGGATAATGTCTCTGTAAAGGTGAATGCCGTCGTTTATTTCCGTGTAATGGAACCTGCAAAGGCCATAACCGAGGTGGAGGACTTCTACTTTGCCACAAGCCAGATTGCCCAGACAACCCTGAGGAGTGTTGTGGGACAGAGCCAGCTGGATGACCTCCTTTCAAAGCGTGATGAGATAAACGCAGAACTGCAGCGTATCATAGACCTCCAGACAGAGCCATGGGGCATAAAGGTTACGGCAGTGGAGGTGAAGAATGTGGATCTTCCCCAGGAGATGCTCCGTGCCATCGCAAAGCAGGCAGAGGCGGAGAGGATGAGAAGGGCAAAGATCATCAATGCCGAGGGTGAGTTCCAGGCGGCCCAGAAGCTCGCAGATGCTGCAAAGATCATCGCCACCCAGCCTGCCACACTCCAGCTCAGATACCTCCAGACCCTGGTAGAGATAGCCACCGAAAAGAGCTCGACCACCATATTCCCGATACCCATGGACCTGCTGGAGCCATTCCTGAAGAGGCTGAGGAAAGAGGCAGAGTAAACGGTTTAAGGACTGTATGGGTTGAACAAGAGGCATGCACCTATAGTCACAACCCTCAGACAGGCAAAACGGCTGATTACCCTGGTGATAGGCCTCACCGTTTTGTTGCTGGGGATAGTACTGCTCGTCCTTCCAGGACCCGGGATAGTCACGATCGTATTGGGGCTTGCTATACTCGCAACAGAATTTGTATGGGCACAGAAGCTGTACAGACGATTTGAAAAAGGTGCACGGGATATAAAGGATTCATTAATGGAGGGTAATAAAAAAGGCTAACCGCTTATGTCCATCTTGCCAATCAGCAGGGTGGGAGAGCCTGTGTCTCCGTAAAAGCACAGATCCCTGCCAACGGCCTCCACCTTCTTGAAGAGGTCGAGTATATTGCCCGAGATGACCGCCTCTTTCACAGGATGGGCAGGTTCACCATCTTCAATCCAGATACCCGAGATACCTATGGAGAAATCACCCGATACAGGGTCTGCCGTATGCAGGCCCATCGTATCGGTGATCAGGATCCCCCTGTTTAATGATCTCAAAAGCTCCATGTCCCTGCACCCATTGATCACATCTCCTGATGGCCTTATATAGAGATTCAGGGTATTCACCCCTGGCATGGATTGCAGGGATGGCCTTATAGCATTGCCTGTTGAATAAACGCCGTCCTTTTTTGCCGTGTATGTATTGTGAATATAACCATGAAGGATGCCTCCTGAAATCAGTATCTTTCGTGACACCGGTGTGCCTTCATCATCAACAGGCCTTGTCCCTGCTGCCCATGGCAGGGTGCCATCATCCACGATCTCCACAAGGGGGCTGACTATGGCCTTACCAATCTTGCCTGCAAGCATCGACTTCTTCTTCTGGACAGCCTCTGCGGAGAGTGAGTGTGAGAGGATGTTGAGAAACTCCACAGCCACCGAAGAGTCAAGGATAACCGGAACCTTCACAGGATTGATCCTCCTTGCACCAAGAAGCTCCAGCGCCCTCTCTGAGGCATGCCTTCCAACCCTCTCAAGCGCGATATCCCTCCTCCTCCTGCTGGATGCAAACGCCCACCCTGTCTGGCTATCACTGCCATCCTCTGCAAGGGCTATTGTGTGGGCAGAGATATAACTGCTCTCATATGAGACATCAACACCTTTTGAATTTGCAATCACAGTTCTGCCATATCCGACGCCCACCATGGCCTTTCTAACCTTCCTGATCCTCTCATCACAGGAGAGGGCCGACTCTTCAAGTAACAGGGCATCTCTGATCACATCCTCCTCATTCAGCGCCCTTATCGTATCATCAAATATCTCGACCGCACAGGGCCTGCCAGGCTCTGGGATGTCATTGTATGGGTCATCTGCTGTCCATCCAGCGGATTCAACCGCCTCGTCTATTATCCTATCAATGTCCCTTATATCTGTTGTAAAAGAAAATCCGAGCCTCCTGCCCTTTATGACCCTCAGGGCAACAGCGAAGTCCCTCGACCCTTTTAAGGTATCGACCTTCTGATCCTTCACCTCGACAGTAATCCCCCTCGACTCCTTTATGTAAACCTCTACAAGGTCACACCCCTTCGATGTGGCCTTTTTAATGATGTCCTGAGAGAATGCCTTCATATCTTCCATCATCCCTTCTTGATATCCTCCAGTGCCTTTTTGAACAATCCCTCCATCCTCTCATTCTCCATTGCGATATCCCTGAGTATCCCTGCCAGCTCCTTCCTCCCCACTGCCTCAGCCCTGTCTGCCCACTCTCTATATACCCTTACATGCTCTTTGTTATGCTCTATCCAGTGCTCAAGGAGGTGTTTTAATTTCTCAATATCAGTCATGGAAGGCGCCCTCCTGCTGCATACACCTGTATTTCAAAGAAAGGGGAAGTTCAAGACCATTCTCAACCAGCAACCCCTCATCCATCAGTATCTCCTCAGCACTGCCATCAGCCGTTATCCTCCCATCAGAGAGAACGATGCACCTTGTGCAGGTATCCATTATAAGATCAAGGTCATGGGATGCTATAATCTTTGTATGAGTGAATCCCTTGAGTAGGCTGATAAGCTGTCTGCGTGATCTTGGATCGAGGTCTGCCGAGGGTTCATCCATCACCAGTATATCTGGCTGCATCGCTATAACCGCTGCTATCGATACTGCCCGTCTTTGACCCATGGAGAGGTGGTGTGGTGGTCTGTCTTTAAGCCTGTAACAGCCAACGGTGGCCAGTGCCTCCTCAACCCTTGCCCTCACCACATCCTCGCTCAGACCAAGATTTAAGGGGCCAAAGGCAACATCCTCATAGACGGTGGGCATAAAGAGCTGATCGTCGGGGTTCTGAAACACAAGGCCGACCCTCTTCCTTATATCCGCCCGTGTCTTCTTATTCAGCTCAAACTCACCTATCAACACCGTACCGCTTGAGGGCATGAGACATCCATTCATATGAAACAAGAGCGTTGATTTTCCTGCACCATTTGCACCGATTATCCCAACCGCCTCTCCATGTGTGATCCTGAAACTGACACCCCTCAATGCCTCTGTGCCATCAGGATAACTAAAACAGACATCCTTAAACTCGACGATGTGATGACTCATCTTATCACCAGACCACCTATATAACCTGGGATATCAAACCACCTGAATATAATAAAGAGTGTTATAGATATAATAGCAAAAGCCAGGTCATTCAATCTGATCCTGAGGCTCCTCAACAACCTGACCTCACCATCAAATCCCCTTGAACACATTGCCTGATATATCGCCTCAGAGCGCTTCATCGTCCTCAGAAACAACACACCAAGGAGGTTGACAAATGTGCCCATACCCATGCCCCTGTTAGATGACCTGATGGTAACGCCCCTGACCATCCTCATCGCCTCTCCTGCAAGAACAAAGGTATATCGGTACAGGAACACCATCTGGATGACAAACGCCCTTGGAAGACCCAGGGAATTAAGGGCATGGCAGACACCATAAAAGGATGTGGTTGCAATGAGCAGGAGAGCTGAACTGACCGTAAGGAGGAACCTCAACATGATGGAGAAAAAGGAGACCCAGCCAGCAGAGATGGTCAGCCCACTGACGAGATGAAAGGTCTTGCTGTCAAGGATGGGATTGAATATGCCTGTCATGATGACAAACGGTGAGACAAATAGCATCCTCTTCAGGACAAAGCCAGAGGGGATGTTGCCTGCTGTCATCATGAACACAGGGAAGAGAAAGAAAGGGATGAGCCTCAGGATCTCATACTTCGGGAATGAGACAACAGAGACTATAAAGACAATGGTTACTATCAGTTTTACCCTTGGGTCGAGCCTGTGGACAAAGCTATCCCCGTATGACAGGGTATCGATGTATCCGAGATTAAAATAGGCCTTATCAAAAGATGTCATGACCCTTAATCCTAACCTTTCAACCTCCTGTGTCTTATACCCATACCAATGAATAATATCACGATCCCTACCATCAGTGCACCCACAACACCTGACAGCGACGTCCCCACATCAGGAGATGGATACCCCTCTACGGTATCGGCCTGCCCCCCACTGTCTGCCGGGATATCATAATCAGGCAGTATGGTCAATGCCTCCTGGATATCTCTGAACCACCGTGTTATAACACCTCCATCCACGGGCAATTCCCTTTCACCATACACCCTCTCGACAGACCACTCAAGCCCATCAGGATGGGTAGAGGCGAACCATGAGAGCACACCACCTGTAAGCAGCGCCATCACGGCAAACGCAATCACAACCCCCTTCATGGTGCCTCTCATATCTGATAACGATCGCCCCTCCAAAAACCCTGGCATGGCCTTCCTCACATAGTTTATTATGCCTGCGGTAACAAGGCCCTCTACGAGCCCTATTGCAAGGTGTATAGGCAACATGGCGGCTACAAATGCCTTAAATGGAAGCTCACTCCTGCCTGATAGCACGGTCTGAACCACCACACTGAAGGCCCCAAGCTCAAGCCCAACAACAACACCAAGCACCGATGCGATCATGATCCTCCTGCTGGATGCACCCGTCCCTGCAATTGGCCTATAGACAAGTGGATAGGCCACGAAGCATGGATAGAGGCCCAGATTCCAGATATTACAGCCAAGCGCAAGCAGGCCCCCATCTCCGAAGAATAGGCACTGGATTATAAGCACCGATGAGATGACTATAAACCCTGCATATGGACCGAGCAGGATGGCAAGTAGCATGGCACCACTGATGTGCCCGCTTGAGCCCGTCCCAGGTATCGTAAAGTTTATCATCTGGGCTGAAAACACAAATGCCCCGAGGACACCCATCAGTGGCACGATCCTGTCATCAACGCGATCCTTCAGTCTGTTCGCACAGTATGTTATAAGGCCAAATGAACCTGCCCAGAAACTCCCTCCAACAGCAGGAGAAAGTAATGCATCTGACATATGCATGATAAGCCCCCTCCCTGATACTACGAAATTTATATTCGTGCTACCAGAGATGGAAAAAATTATCTAAGATACTTACCCGTTGTCGTCAATGTAAGCCTTCCATGCTTCACACCCTTTGTCCCTATCAACCTGTCCGCTATCCTCCTTATGTCTCTTGCCTTCCCTTTAACAACGATCACCTCAAGACAGTTATGTTCATCAAGGTGTATGTGTAGTGATGAGAGCACAGATGTATAGAAGTCATGTTGAAAGTCTATCAGTGCATCTGCAAGTTCCCTCTTGTCGTGAGAGTAGACAATGGTTATCGTTCCAACGGTCTCCTTTCTGCCATCCTCCCACTCCTCCCTTACAAGGCTATCCCTTATAAGATCCCTTATTGCCTCACTCCTGTTTGCATAGCCCTTTCTCGATATAAGGGCATCGAACCTCTCCAGGAGTGCCTCATCCAGGGATATGCCAAACCTCTTCAGCGCCATGGTGTTACTTTTATTAAGATTGTAACACTAATGAGACGGCCTGTCAAATCCAATCGTGAGCGACACTATCTGATATACTATTGAGATGCCATCACTAAGGGACATAATTATTGAACGCATCAGGAGAGAAGGTCCCATTACATTCAGGGATTTTATGGAGATGGCACTCTACTATCCAGGGCTCGGGTATTATGCCTCACAGAGACTACCCCTTGGGAGAGAAGGCGACTTTTACACATCACCCCACCTCCATCCTGCCTTTGGCGCCATGATTGCAAGGGTGCTGATGGAGATGTGGTCGAACATGGAGAGGCCCGAGGAGTTTTATGTGGTCGAGATGGGTGGAGGGGCTGGTCATCTGTGCAGGGACATATTCGATTACCTGTCCACTCAAAACACTGGTAAGGGCATAGAGCAAAAGGACGCCTTCCTCTCAACACTGAGATATGTGATCGTGGAGCTCAACCCCTACATCGCTGAGAGGCAGAAGGCACTACTTGAGGGATACAGGGACAGGATAAGATGGGTTAAACATATAAATGAAATCACACCAGGGATCGAAGGATGCATATTCAGCAATGAACTGCTCGACTCTTTCCCTGTGCACATAGTGGTGATGGAGGATAGACTGAGAGAGATATACATTGATGTCAAAAATGACAGATTTTTGGAGATAAAACAAGAGGTTAATGAGGACAATCTCATGAAATACTTTAGGCAGTTCTCCATCCAACTGCCTCCTGACTACAGGACAGAGATAAACCTGGAGATAAGGGGCTGGCTGGAAGAGATGGCAATGATCCTTAAAAGGGGCTTCCTGTTCACTATTGACTATGGGTATACATCAGATGAATATTACGACGAGGAACGATCAAGGGGAACCCTGCTATGCTATTACAGACATCGCATCAGTAAAGACCCTTATGAGCATATCGGTGAGCAGGATATCACAGCACATGTGAACTTCTCATCCCTCCATCTATGGGGACGTGAGCTCGGTTTCAGGACGATAGGCTACTGCCCACAGGGCATATTCCTTGTCGCATCAGGCATCGATGAGATAATCATAGAGCTTTATGGTGATTCGCCTGACTATCCATTCATCGTGACAGGGCTCAAGGGGCTTATACTGCCACAGGGCATGGGAGAAACACACAGGGTAATGATCCAGTCCAAGGGTGTTGAAAGACCACGCCTACGGGGCTTTTCAATAACAAATCATGTGAACAGGCTTTAAAGATCAAAGCTTGTATCCTATCTTCCTCAGAAACTCCTTCCTCTTAGCCCTGTCCTGATCAGCCTCGACACCCTTTGGCGAAGACCCATCTATCACACCCACTATCCCCCTGCCCTGCTCTGTCTCAGCAATCACCACCTCAAGTGGGTTGGCTGTTGCGCAGTATATGTTGCAGACCTCAGGACAGCCCTTTATAGCATTAAGGACATTTATGGGGAATGCATCCCTGAGGAGTATACAGAAGACATGACCTGCTCCGATATTCATAAGATTCCTGACACACACCTCTATCAGGCCCTCATCGTTCCCCTCTTTCCTTATAAGACACGGGCCTGATGCCTCGGTAAAGGCGATACCAAACCTTGCCTGCGGGACGGTGGTGGCGATAATCTCGTATAGATCCTCGGCCGTCTTGATAAAATGGGTCTGCCCAAGGATGATATTACAGCCCTCTGGTATCTCGATCCTGACACCCTTCAGTTGCATAACTATCCCTCCTCCCTGACATATCTACTTTGTAAATCTGTATGTTATAATCATATAGATTTTTAACGAAATTTACCAGAAAATGATGAAGACAGTCTTCTCCACCACCCTCATCATCCTCTCCCTCATGCTCACCTCTACATCCACAGCCACACCACCAAAACCGGTAATCAAAGGTCCGGAGGTCAGGATCATCAACAACGAAATAATTGTAAATACATCGATTGATTATGTCAAAGGCCTGAAGGAGCTCATTGATTCAGGGATTGAGAAGGAGCTGGTATTCAGGGTGGAGCTGATAAGGACGCGCAGGCTATGGCCGGATGAGTTTGTCGTGGCAAGGAAGATAAGAAGGTATATTGGTTATGATGCCCTCAGGGATCAGTACTATTTATCGTGGAAAATGGGAGGAGAGTATACAACAAGATATTTTGATGACTTCGAGGAGATGAAGCCCTTGATATTCACGGTCAGAGGGGTTGACCTCATGAATATAAAGGCCCTTGAGAGTGGAACATACTATGTGAGGGTCATTGTGGAATCAAAGAGCAGGCAACGCATACGATTGATGGGCCTCCTCATGTATCTGATGCCCGAGGTGGAGATGAGCCTTATAAAGGAATCCCCTCCCTTCAGGATTGGTAAATGAAGAACCTCAGGATACTTCTCACATTATTCCTCATCAGCGTAATCGCAATAGTTATAACAGGCATAGTCCTCAACTACCTTGGTATAGAGCATGGTCCCCTGCTCATAAGGATCGGTGCCATCTTTATCATCGTCAATATAATCCTCTATCTCCTCCTGTTGATATTCTTTGTTACAAAAAACCTCATCCACCTCTACCTTGAAAAGAGAAAAAAGACCATCGGCTCGAGGTTCAGGACGAGGCTTGTGGTATCATTCGTCAGCCTCACGCTCATTCCATCCACCCTCCTGTTCATCCTCTCGATCCAGCTAATAAAGAACTCCATTGATACATGGTTCTCCATTGAGATACGAGAACCAATATACGACTCAATGGATGTGGCAAGATACTTTTATGCCTCAGAGAGGACCGATGCCGAACACTTAGCAGAGTTTGTCGCCTCAAATATTAAGAAACCATCTTTTAGGCACACGGACAAGACCTTCAAGATCTCCATGCTCAAGAGGGACAACGGCATGGAGATAGTAAAGGAGGCCTTCAGTGGTAAGACCTCCTCGGAGATACTGACCACCGAGGAAGGGGATATCATAAGGGCAGCCGCCCCTGTAATTGATGCAGGGAGAATAGAGGGTGTCATCCTTGTCCAAAAGACCATACCAAAAGACGTGGTTGAACAGATGGAATCCGTCAGGAGATCATATAATGAATACAATCAGATCAGGATCCAGCAGAGGCCCATAAGGTTCATATACTTTTTAATGCTGACCATTGCAACGCTCTTGATCATCTTCCTTGCCCTGTGGATATCCCTGAGGATAGCAAAGGGCATAACGGTACCCATCCGATCCCTTGTGGAGGCAACAAACGCCGTCGCCCATGGAAACCTCAACTTCAAAATAGATTATACGAGGGATGACGAAATAGGACTCCTTATTAATTCCTTTAACAAGATGGTGAACGACCTTAATGAGAGCAAGAGGTCTCTTGAAAGGGCATATAAGGAGTCAGACCGAAGGAGGCTCACCATGGAGGCCATCCTCGAGAGCATCAACTCCGGCGTCATCTTTCTGGACAGGACAGGCAAGATAGTAACCACCAACAATGCCGCATGTTCGATGCTCGATATACGACGCGATGACCTCATAGGCAAGGGCCACAAAGAACTCATTGAGAGTCTGAAGTCTGAGGAACTCAGCTCAATGGTCAAGAGGCTCGCTGAAAAGGGTAAGGGATCGATAGAGAGGGATATACATATCTATATCAATGGCAGGCCAATGGATCTGAGGGTGTATATCACAACACTGAATGACTCTTCAAACAACTTCATCGGCACGCTCGTCATCTTCGATAACCTTACCGAGATCATCGCTGCACAGAGGGCCCTTGCGTGGCAGGAGGTCGCAAAGAGAATGGCACACGAGATCAAAAACCCCTTGACCCCGATAAAACTCTCCGCGGAGAGACTGCTCAAGAAATGGAATGAGAAGGCCGAAGACTTTGACATGACCCTCCGAAGATCTGTAAACACGATCGTGAAGGAGGCAAACAGCCTTAAGTCCCTTGTGGATGAGTTCTCAAGGTTCGGCAAGATGCCAAGGATCAACCTTGCACCGTCGAGTATCAAACAGATAGTGGATGAGGTGGTTGAATTATACAGCGACATAAGAGACGTCAAGATCTATACCTCTGTAGAGGACATGGAGATCGAGGTTGATAGGGAACAGATAAAAAGGGCCTTAATAAACCTCATTGACAATGCGATCCAGGCAAAGACCGAGACCATATGGATCAATTCATATTACGATCCAGAACTGGATATCGTGAGGATAGAGGTCAAGGATGAGGGTATAGGTATCAATGAAGAGGACAAGGAAAAATTATTCTTTCCATACTTCTCAACCAAGAAGGGAGGTATGGGCCTGGGACTCGCCATAGTCAGTAATATTATTGCAAAACACAGGGGCTATATAAGGGTTCAGGATAACAAGCCAAAGGGTACACAATTTATAATAGAATTGCCTGTAGGACATAAATAAACACATTATGATTTGGTTGGTAAAGGTTCAAGGATTCGAGTAATAGCAACAGGCAATGAGGGGATAAAGCAAACAAGGGCCTCTGTGCCTTTATGTTTCCTCCTTCACCTGAGCCCTTGAATCCTATCTTAGTTGCAAGACGAACCACATACTTTTATGATATATTATGTGAAGTCAGTGGATAAGAATACCCTTAAAATATGACCCATTAATCATCACGCATTACGCATAACCGTGCTATGGCTAAAGCGACCAAGGCAACGATCCTCATAGTTGATGACGAAGAGGGCATACTCGATACGCTCTCAGGCATACTTGAGGATGAAGGTTATGAGGTAATAACCGCCTCCTCCGGTGAGGATGCATTGGAACGGTTTAAGGCATTCTCGCCAGAGATCGTCCTCCTTGATGTATGGCTACCCGGAATGGATGGCATAGAGGTGCTCAAAAGGATAAAGGAGGGGAACAACTTCACATCCGTAATCATGATCTCAGGGCATAGCAACATAGATACCGCTGTTAATGCCATAAAATTAGGTGCCTATGATTTCCTCGAAAAGCCCCTCTCACTTGAGAAGGTCCTGATCCTGATAAAGAACGCCCTCGATATGCAGAGACTGGAAAGAAGGATCGGGGAGGAGAGGTGGGAGATAGTAGGGCAGAGCCCCCAGATAATGGCCCTCAAGGAGACGATAAAAAAGGCTGCATCCTCCCATAGCAGGATATTGATATATGGGGAGAGTGGAACAGGAAAGGAGCTCGTTGCAAGGGCGATACATAATGAAAGCCCGCGCAGGAACGCTAACTTTATAGAGGTCAACTGTGCAGCCATACCTCATGAATTAATAGAGAGTGAACTGTTCGGCCATGAAAAGGGCTCATTCACGGGTGCGTTTGAGAGAAAGAAGGGGAAGTTTGAACTGGCCCATGAAGGCACCCTCTTCCTTGATGAGATAGGGGATATGTCACAGGCGACACAGGCAAAGGTCCTCAGGGTCATAGAGACACAGGAGTTTCAGAGGGTTGGTGGGAACAAGAAGATAAAGGTCGACGTAAGGATAATAGCAGCCACGAACAAGAACCTACAGGAAGAGATCAAGAAGAACAATTTCAGAGAAGACCTTTACTTCAGACTCAATGTCATACCCATTCACATACCACCACTGAGAGAAAGGAAGGAGGACATCCCGCTCCTTGCAGACTATTTTCTTAAGGGGTTTGCCCAGCAGTATGGACAGAAGCCAAAAAAACTGAGCAAGCGTGCCATGCAGGCACTTATGGGCTATGACTGGCCAGGGAATGTGAGGGAGCTCAAGAACATCATAGAGAGGTTTGTCATCATGAACCCTGCAGAGATCATCGACTTTAAAGAGATGCCCTTTGTCGTGGAGGAAGAATCACTGGATATCTATAAATCCAAGACTCTCAGGGAGGCCAGGGAGCAGTTTGAAAGGAACTTTATAATAAGGAAATTGAAGGAGCATAACTGGAATGTCTCAAAGACGGCCGAGGAGATGGAGATTGAAAGGAGCAACCTTCACAGGAAGATAAAGGCCCTTGGCATAAAGATACCCTGATTCACTTCCAGCTTACGATATCAGCATCCTCCCCCTCGCCACCCTCTGCATTATCCGCACCATACGAGAAGAGGTCATAATCCCCGTGTTCACCAGGTGACCTATACTGGTAGGGATGCTTCCAGGGATCAAGGGGTATCTCCTCCTTCTTCAAATACGGGCCATTCCAGCCCTCGGCACCTGGGGGAGGTTTGATAAGGGCCTCAAGGCCCTCAGAGGTTGTCGGATAACGTCCAACATCAAGACGGAAGGAGTCAAGGGCTGTCCCAAACAGCTCTATCTGGGCCTTGGCTGCCTTCTGCTTTGCCTCACCCACCCTTCCAAACATCCTTGGGGCAACAAGTGCAGCAAGCAGTCCAAGGATGATCATCACCACTATCAGCTCAATCAATGTAAAACCCTTCTGCCTCTCCGATTCCCTCTTACTTTCTCTATCTCTATTCATAGAACCTCCGCTATACTGAAGTATAACAAAAGCCTTTCCTGCTTAACAAGGTACAATTAATTACTGCCCGAAGAGATTAGACTACTGATTATCCCTTTCGAGGTGTCAGAGAGAGCTCAAAATTAAAGAGGCTCTCACCCCCATATCCATCACTGACCTTTACGGATATGGTATGGGTGCCTACGGCCGAGGGTGGCAATGTCCAGCTGATATTACCGCTGTCATCAATCTCCAGGCCCTCTGGTGCATTGACTATACTGAACATTACATCATCACCATCAGGATCGGTCACAACTATCCTGCCTGTCAGCCTGCCATTCTCTACCCTCAGTCCCTTTATCCCGCCTTCGACCACGGGTGGGGCATTCCCGATCGTAACAGACCGCTCCACCGTCCTGCCCTCTGCATATTCAGCATCAACCGGAGTAATCCTGACAATCACATTGTCTCCCCTCTTTATGTCTGCCTGTAAGGTCTCTGAATCTGTCCCTGCTGGCACACCGTTTATACTCCATTCATATCTTAAGGAGAAGTCATCACCGTCAGGATCCTCAGCCTCCACCTCCACCCTCAATATATCCCCTCTCTTTGGGGAAACAGGCAGGAGAAGGGCCTTCCTTATCACAGGCGGAGCATTTACTATGGTGACAGGTTCTGAGACAAATTCTCCCTCTCTGGTCTTCACCTTCACCATAACAGAATCACCACGCTCAAGACCCTCTGTGCTCAGTGTGGATTCATTCCCCTCCTTTAGGAGTTCTCCATTAACATACCACTGGTAATAGGCCTTACCCTTTGACTCCATCATCATCGCCATAAGCTGATCGCCCCTCTTGGGGTTTTCAGGCTCGATATGGAGTTTTGTTGCCCTCGTAGCTTCCACTACACCCTCTGGACCCGATACTTCAGGAGTGGTTCCTGTCGTATCAACCGTCCCCCTCCCTCCACCAGCAGGCTTTCCGGCCTCTTTTAACCTCTCTGCAGACTCCTTTCCACTACAGCCAGAGAGATAAAAGGGGATGGTGAATAATAGAGCGACTGTTAAAAGGAATATGGTTGATCTCCTCATCTTATTCTTATCCACTCACCATCAAGGCACTGACCTGTATCATTCCACTCATGACAGTCCCACCTGCACATCTGCATGGCCCCTGTGAGATTGAGGGCTATCCCGTAGGCCTCATACATCTCCTGCCCCAGACGGGATGCCTTTCTATAAAGAAATATTTTAGCATTATCCAGGCCTTCATAGAAACCCTGTGAGTTGAATCTTATACAGTATTCACCTTCATTAAAGACACCATCCACTGTGGGACAGGAAGACACATTTACTATAGGGCTTTGTGAGCTTGAATCACCATTTGTACAGGGAGTCTTATCAATGTCGCCCGGCCTTGAAAATTCTACGCCTGCCAGCTCTCCTTCCCTTAATACCCCATCATCTCCTGGATTATTAAAGTCAGGGGAGAACTCATCTGCCTCAGGAACACCATTCATGTTTTCATCCTGCCACCTGTATATCCTGTATTCATTGTTATCAACATTGAGTGCAACATATATCCTCCGCAGAGGGGTATTGACCTCTGTCGGGTTTGTGTTCTGGGGTTTTATACCAACCGCCCCCTGCACCTCCGCTGTCCTTCGTGCATACTTTAAGTCAGAAAAGAATTGTATGGCCACCTGCTCAACCCTCTGCCTCGTCATCCAGGTAAATAAAGGGGGGGAGGCAAGGAAGGCGACGATGATCACCACTGCCAGCACCACAAGGAGCTCGGTCAATGTAAATCCTCTGCACCTCATCAGAGCTTTCTCCACCAGAGGATATTGTAGGGATTATCTGTGGATAGCGTGAGCGTAAACTCCTCTCCACCTATCTGGTATATCCCCTCTGTGTTGGCCGATGGTGATTTAAGGGTAACAACATACGCGTGTTTCGCCTCTGCATCAAAGCCACCAACTACACCACCCTCAAGCCACTCCTCATCACTTTGGCCCTTAATAATGGTAATATTACCTGTACTGAGCTCAATGACACCAATTCTCCCTTCACTCTGAAGCTGTGAGACATCAGGATTCTCCTCCCTTGTATAGTAGTTCCTTGCTGATGCAACGAAGACATTCATATCAGCGGTTATGAGTGGCTTTGCCCATATCTTTTCACCCACTTCGGTCTGATATACATACATCACCTTATAGTATTTACCATTATAAGGTGATGTGAGTATCCTGAGCACGAAGATGTGGTACCTCTTATCATTGGGTGCAAAGTCAGAGTCAGAACCTCCTGTCCCGAATACGACTGTATTCCCCTTCACACTCACAGCCGCACCTATGGGCTCCATAGGCCCAGCAGGTGTCCAGTCAGTGATCTGGCATCTGCTCGTATCTTGATCACAACTATAGCCTGACGGAACCTCAAATACAGGCAGTGGGTTATGGGTGGTCTCGTCCTCACCTCTTATGCTCTTTCCATTAACTGTATTCAATGCCCACAGCCTCCCCTGGACATCTCCGAATACAACATAATCCGCTGTGCCGTTATCATCAATATCCATAAGTGCAGGGATTGCGGCTGTCTCTGCTATATTTATCGCATCTCCTGTATAAGGAAGTTTGGTATCCCATATCACCTGACCGGTCATAAGGTCTATAGCATATACACCGATACCAAAGACACAATCAGCAGGAGGGGTATCAGGTGTCCATGTGCCCCCGTTTGCCAGACAGTCAGTCCTGTTTGTATATTGTGGATCAGAGCATGTGCCCTCTGTCTCTGCATCCACATAGCAATAGTCATGGTTGTATTCCTCATTGCTGAGGTTAATAGTCGCCTTCTGTTTGTTCGCCCATATGGCTGTCACAAACGCGACACTCTTGAGTTCACCACCAAAGAAGACGCTCCCTATAGCAGCGCCCTTTGAATGTCCCATGTTACAGTTCTTCTCGTCCCCAAGACACTTCTTTGAAGAATCTGTATCATAATACTTGTTCTCCCACAGCAATTCTGGAGCATAGGGGTTTGAAACATCCATTGTAAAGAGAATACCCTTGCTATGGTCTTCATTTGCAGTGTTCCTTATTTCTGCTGTGCCAATAAGCAGTGTGTGCCACTCATAGGCAGGTGAGGCCTCTGTCCCTATATTTACAAGGAAGTCCCCAATGGCAGGTGAACCGTCAACACTCACCTTTGGCTCAAATATCGAGTAGTCTGTGGGATTGTCAGGATTATACTTCACATTGAACGGTTGCTCACCAAGAGAGCCAAGGAGGTTTGAAGGTATGTATGCCCATATCTCCTTGCCCGTCCCCACATCATACTCACCTGAATTTGTATCATACGAACCAGCATGGAAGGCATGGAGCATCCCATCATCAGCACCAACAAAGACCACTATATCCCTGTAACCACCTGTCGCCACAGAACCTTCGTCCACAGGGTCTACAAGTCTTGAGTCTGTCATAAGCACAGGTGTTGAATGCTCTATAGCCCAGAGCCTGTGTGTTGCCTCTCCCGTGCCAAATGGACCTGGAGGATCAGCCACTGCCGCATCCTTCCTGCCCCTCACGCTGTTTATTATCACCTGTGCAGAGGTCTCATCAGATGCACCGAGTGGTCCCATAAGCAGGCTTGTGTTGTCAGTATCAAAATCAACCTTGTCGGGTATATCATCTCCGTTGGTATCAAAATAGGTAAAGATATAACGGGTTGAATTATTCTTTGAAGGGATTGTGGGATTTCCTGTGGTGCCTGCAGGTGGTATCACATCCTGGGCATCCCACACCTCCTCAGGAAGTTCACCCTCTGCCTCGGGCATCCTTATCTTCTTAAGATGTCCCCTGTAAATCGGATAGTCATAACTTGCCTTGTAGAGATAGGTGTAATCGGTCTCGCTGAGTTTCTTGACAATTGGCTGTGTCTTTGTAAACTCAGAGGACGTAATCTGGAACTTCAGGGCAAGGAGTGTGTTAAGGACATACTTGATACCGCAGGTGTTAGAGGAGTTCCAGTCAATATCACAGGTTGAAAGATAGGGACTCATATGATAGTCGCATATGCCTGGTTTAAGTGTCTCATACACGGTGAGAGTCTGCTGACCTCCACCCCCCTGTTGCTGTTCCTCCTCGATTATATAATGAGTATCCTTGTCCGCAGGACTATGATCTGTACCCCCACCCCACGAGGCTATATCACGATTATTTGTGGTATCCTTTAGTTTCTTAAGTTTCCTTCTCCTTTCAAACCATACCTTTACATGGGTGATTATAAGCTGTTTTGATCCATCCTTATTGGTAAGGACTATATTCTGTAATTTCTTATGATCACGATCCCAGTTTGCAGAGGACATATCGATACGGAAGTTTGTATCTTCTGAAGTCGTGCCAGAATTTTCGCTCACATCATATGTCGCGGAGAGAGTACCTGAACAACCCTGACCGCAATCATAGGTAATTTCAAGTCTGATATCAGCATCGTTATTTCTGTATTCACTCTTAAATTCCAGCTTCGCATTGATAGATACCTCTGATGGTGCAGGTGGCGGGCCTGACTCGGACGAACAGCTTGCAACAGATGGAACACCAGGGTCGCATATCCCCTCACTTACTGTATCATTATATATAAGGTCAAGATTTATAGTATCTCCGTTATCCGGAAATGTGACATAGATATCGTTTATATCATACTCCTGACACTGGAGATTCGTAAGCTTTATGTTTCTAAGGGCATAGGATGCCTGATCATAGACTGCAGATGTCATATCGATCCTGACATTTCCATCGTCTCCCACGGTTCCCACACCTGTAATCAGATTGTATTGTGCAGAGGGGCCGTTATTTATCTGGACCGTAACGATGTTTATCGGATCTGCCGGATTAGCTGGATTGGTGCCAGCCATTATATCACCGGAGAAGTGGAGCGAGATCGCCTCTTCGGGATGATAGGATGGGTTTGCGCAGCTTACAGGGCTTGCTGATGAATAGGGTGCACAGAGGCTGAGCTTCTCCGTAACATCAACAACATTGGTAAGGCTTACTGTGCCAAGGTTGTTATCAAATGTGATAATGATGTCATTTATCAAAAGGTCTGTCGCAACATCCTCACTGAACTTGGTAACGAAATACACCCCCTCAAGCGCATGGTCTGAAGAATCATACTCAGCAAGCTCAGAACTGAGCTCGATCCAGTTATCCTGTATTATGGTGCCGTGCTGGCTGGCTATATCGAATGACACCTTAGGGCAGTCAACGCCCTGTGTGCAGTATTGATGCACAACCTCCACCCATATGGTGCTGTCAGCAGGTGGATCACTGTCAAAATGGATATCTATCGTCCTTGCAGGCAGACCCTCATATATGGTGTCGTTCTGACACTTAATATATTTATGGCCGGGGAAGTAAACCACATAACCCTGTGTCGGACTTGCATTTATCCTACCACCCACGAGATAATCATATACATAATAATCCGTGGCACCAGGATCATATGTGTTATTGAGTTTTGCAGGATTATCGTGTATAAACCTTGTCAATAATCTTCCTGAGCTACCGCCCGTTGGTCCCAGATACCTGTCGTCATAGGATGTGCTTGGATCATCCTCGGTCTTTGTGGTAAGCCATGTATAACTTGTATCAAACCTTGGCCTCATATTGTGGACATGTCCACCTGTCGCCTCATACCTCCATCCACCACACTGCATGAGCCAGAATGGTGGCTCCTCATAAACGAGGTAGTCAGCCTGGCAGTTGCCCTGGTCTGAACAACCCTGATTCTTGTCTATCCTGTACCACTGCCTATCACTGCCGATCAGATAGCCTGCCACACTCGAATCAACATCCTGACCTGTGTCTGATGAGCCCTCAAGGCTCTCGATGGATGCACACTCAAAGAACCCCGCATTACCCCTTTCAAGGAAGTCTCTTATCTCGCTCACCACGGTGGTCTGGTCAGAAGGACTGGGCGTATACCCAGCACCCCAGTTCTTCTCTATCTCCCAGTGGGGCGCCCATATGAGCTGGAACGGCCTTGAGGTAACACTACAATTGGCTGAAACAGGGTCCTGGAGACATCCGTCTATGACGTCAAGTGCGCTCACATACTGGAAGACATTTCCCTGCCATGAGAAGAGTCCTGATGCCCTTATGTAATCCTCAAGCACCTCGCTCGCGCCCTCGTTAAGGACAGCGACCTTTGGCGGCTTCCCTATAAGCACCTTATCGACATTCGCAGCGAATTCTACCTGTGCTATATGCATCTTTACAGCAGGAAATTTTGTAAGCACAGCATCCTTTATCTTCTGGATCTCTGCATCAGTGAGTTTGTTTGCATCTATAATAAATGGACCCCCTGTATAATAAATGGGGTTGTTTGCATCACCAACAGAGGTGAGGGCATCACTATTGAAGACCGTCACAAGCGGTGCAGAACTGCCCTGGATCACAAGGTCTGGCTGCTGTGGGTCAGTCTTTGACCTGTCTATCACCCAGTAGACAGGGATCTGCTTGCAGTATCCGAATATCTCGGGCTGTTGCGGAATCGTGCCATCATCGTTACGGCAGTTCTGTGGGTCATCGCCTACATCAAGCAGTGCATAAAGGAGGCCATAAAGCTGGAAGAGCGAACGGTCGTCCACATCTGTATCACAGACCGAGTTCAGCGGGCTCGACACAATAGCAGGATCGTTGTTGGGCTGCCAGCACGAATCAGCAGGCAGTATGATGGAGTCCCTGGCAAAGGTGTGGAGGTTCTCAAGTGCCCCCACTGCTGAGGGATTGAGAGAAATGAGTATTGTTAATAAAATCAATATATGTCTATATCTCCTTAACATCAGTAACCTCCAAATAGTTGTGTTTGAACCCCTATCTCTCCTGACTCACCCGTCTTGGAAGGACACTGCCCAAATTGTTTGTATTCCTCAGGACATGGCAGGGAGAAATGCAGGGCCACCTCAACAGAGCTCCTTTTAGGGTACCTCTCAACAGGTAAACTGGCATCCCCTATCTTCCTTCTCTTCATCGATGTCGAGACCACATACAGTATCTTCGGATTTGGTCCTCTCTTTGCATATACGGTATAGTCATAATTTCTGTCGTCCACCCAGCTTCCATCCTTCCGAAAATGGACATGACCTTTAATGATATATGCTCCATATGCACTGATGTAATTTTTAGCAATATGATGCTGGAATGAGAAGTGATCGTCTATACTGAAATTCTGTGCAGGAAATAGATTAGAATTCTTCAGGTTCCACATCACCGATGCATATCGATCCTGGGGTATCTCCTGTTTTGTGCCATTTTCGTCTGTCTCTGCGGAACACCATCCTGGTGGAGGACATCCCTGATTCCAGAGATAATATCTATAGTTTTCGAGGCCAAAATCAGCAACGAACCGCATCTGGTCTATCTCGCGCGTAATCTTTGTGGTGGTTCCGAAGAAGCCAGCACTGAGCCCAAGCGCCATTGCCGCACCCATCAATATGAGGCTTATTCCAAGGACCGCAACAAGGGCGATCCCTTTATCCGATTTTATACAATTAAAAAGCAACACTCTTCACCTCCACTGTCTTTGATAGCTCGATGCGCCTGTAATGGTCATTAAATTCAAGAGGAGGATTTATTGTGCCTTCAAGATCATACTGATTATTATCCGTGTAGTCCCTTTCGACCTTGTCTGCCCTTACGAGTATGATCACCTTTATTGCTCTCAGATCCTTTATCTCCTGTGGAGGTGTATCATCTGTATCGAGCGATCCGGTAAAAGGATTATTATAGATATACTGGAACTGGAGGGCATCGACACCTCCATTGTTATTATTCTCGCCAAAGGCCTCGTCTATATTTACAGGGTCTATCTTACAGTCATGTGTCCATCCAATCCTTTTAAGAGTCCTTGGAGAGGTGGCGTTAGGATCCTGAGGGTCGTCCACCGTGTATCTGTATTGCCTCACTGTATACACAATGCTCCCTTCACGGATATTGAGGTTAAGCGGGGAGTATAGCGATATCGTATGTGATGAAAATTCAGATATGGTATATGTATGGTTTATCTGGGTTGCCTTCTCAAATGCAATGAGGGCACGACCATTACTGGTAATGGTTGACGCAGCTGAAATGCCCTTTACACATGAAAAGGGGGCGTCTACAATAAATTGTGTAGAACCCTCGTTCACGATAGGATCGCCAGTAACACTACTGCATATATGGAGATAATAATCGTTATTATCACAGTATGGATTAGAAGAATTCGGGTTTATGCAATTCTCGTTGATCTTTATCTCCACTGGCTTTGAGGTAATAAATGTAAGCGTATCGTATGGCTCACCATCCTCATGCTGGATCACCTTTACACCTGTCTGAGAACAGAACGGGACATCCTGTGTTGAGCCAACGATGAAACCTGCTGTGGCAAGATCACTCAGGATGTAGTTAAGTATCCTCTGCGCCCTCTCCTGGAGGGATTGTTGATTTGTTATACTTGTTGATTGCTGGTCTATAAAGCTGAAGGTCGGGTATATAAGGGCAATGAGTATTCCGAATACCGCCATTGTCACAAGCAGTTCTGTTAATGTAAATCCTTCCTTCGTCCTCATTTTCTTATCCATGGTGCTATATAGAAACGGCCAGGGACCTGCCCTTCTTCATTATAGGTATACATAATGATAATATATGAAGAAGGCTTTCCTCCGTTTGTATTGATAGGCACAAATTTGTAATACCTTGTCATTGTCACACCCTTTAGGGTTTGTATCTCGTCCACACAATAACTCTCATTTGCACTGTCACACTCAGGCGGGATGACATTCTCAGGGAGAAACTGCAGCTGACTCAATCTGTCTGCAGAGAACATCTGTGCCCTTGATTTGAGATATGCAGAACGATTGACCGACATGGTTGTAACTATAAATGGAATGGTGGCAAGCATGACAAACATCAGAAGGGTCATGGCCACCAGGAGCTCAACCAGTGTCAACCCATCTTCTCTCTGCCTGCACATCTTCCTCACCATTTTCGTGTTATGCAAGAAAAATGCCAGCACAAATCTTCCAGGAAATCCTTATTTTCCAGTGAATTATATCACAGGACAGTCCACCCTGTGTAAGTGATTACATAATTTGTATGAATCATATTACACACCACCGTGGCAGTGTAAGAGGTGATAACGATCATTGCCAAAATGGTATTGATTTGATATAATGGCGTCATGGATCGGAAAGGCTTCACACTGGTAGAGCTCCTCATCACTTTGGCCATCATCGGTATCCTTGCAGGTGTTGCAGCAGTCACCTACATTGGCACAATTAAAAGAGGAGCACGCATGGAGGCAACCACAAACATAGAGGCCCTCTATCTACTTGAGAATAAATACTTTGACGATAACGGAGAGTACATCTCCCTTGGAACGTGTGGTCATGATATAGACAACATCGCCGAGATACAAGAGGCTCTCCCCGACTTCAGGCCGGGTGATCCTGAAACATTGAATTATTCTTACTGTATACAGGCAAATATAGATGTTAATGGTAATACACAAATCCCCTGCTTCAGGGTCTCTGCCTTCGGGAACTCAAACACCAGCGTGAAGTGTGATGTCTTCAGGATAGACTGTAACAACAGACAGAGTTATACCGAGAGCTGTCCGTAGCACTTTTTATTCATAATAGGTTGCTGATGCTGACTCTGACTCCCATACCGTAACAGAGGTAAGATTCACATTCCTGTAGCCCTTCCTTAACCTCTTCTTTACAGAATCATAAATCCACTTTGCGATATTCTCTGATGACGGGTTGATCTCTGTAAAGGGGAACACATCATTCAAGAAGGAATGGTCAAGGCTTGATATAACCTCATTAACGATCCTCTTTAAGTCATGGAAATCCATAACTATATCTATCTCATTGAGCCTGTCTGAAGAGACCGTCACCTGAACCCTCCAGTTATGTCCGTGGAGCTTCTCGCACTTCCCTTTATAGCCCCTTAATTGATGAGCAGCAGAAAACTGTGCCTCTACAGAAAGCTCATACATATCATTCATCCTCAAACTTGAATATCAACTCACCCTCCTTTGCAAGCCCGTGTTCCCTTGCAAGCTCCTCGATCAATGTCTGGTCATCCTTCTGCCTCTCAAGCTCTTTCCTGGTATCCTCGTTCCTCTTCTTGAGCATGTTGATCTCTGCAACCATCTCATCCCTCATTGATTTCAGTCTCATGTATCTTATGAGACCATTGTCACCGATGATGAGAGAGACGGTAAGGTATATAAAGGATAGTATACCGATGGTGTACAATACCAGCCGCCTTACCTTCCTCCTCTGTTCAAGCTGTTGACGCCTGATGTTACGCATCCTTGCCGGTCAGATTGTAAAACACCCTCTTGCCGTGATAAAGGGCGAACCCATCAAGCTCCTCCTCGATCCTCAGGAGCCTGTTGTATTTTGCGATCCTGTCAGTCCTTGAGATAGAGCCTGTCTTTATCTGCCCCGTATTCATGGCAACGGAGAGATCCGCGATCGTGGTGTCCTCGGTCTCGCCCGACCTGTGTGATACCACCGCTGTGTAGCCCGCCCTCTCAGCCATCTCAATAACCTCAAGGGTCTCTGTGAGGGTGCCTATCTGGTTGAGCTTGATCAGGATAGAGTTCGCAATCCCCTCCTCTATCGCCCTTGAGAATATCGTCCTGTTGGTCACAAATATATCGTCTCCAACAAGCTGGACCCTGCCACCAAGCCTCTCTGTCATGACCTTCCAGCCTTTCCAGTCATCCTCAGACAGCCCATCCTCTATCGATATTATGGGATACTTCTCAATAAGCCCTTCATAGAAGTCTATGAGCTGTTCTGATGTCTTATAGCCACCCTCGAATCTGTACCTGCCTTTTTCATAAAGCTCTGATGAGGCCACATCAAGCGCAAGAAGGACATCCCTGCCCGGCCTGTAACCCGCATCCCTTATGGCCTTCATTATCAGGGCTATGGCCTCTTCGTTGGATTTCAGGTTAGGAGCAAAACCACCCTCATCACCAACCGCAACATTCAGGCCCTTTGATTTGAGTATCCCCTTGAGGCTGTGGAACACCTCTGCCCCCATCCTCAATGCATCTGCAAAGCTCATGGCATTAACCGGCACTATCATGAACTCCTGTATGTCAAGGTTGTTATCTGCATGGGCACCACCGTTCAGGATGTTCATCATGGGCACAGGCAGTAGCCGTGCATTAACCCCGCCTAAATACCTGTAAAGGGGCATATCGGCCTCCATCGCTGATGCCTTTGCCACAGCCAGGGATACGCCAAGGATCGCATTGGCTCCAAGCCTTGACTTGTTCTTTGTCCCGTCAAGCTCGATCATGATATTGTCTATATATGCCTGTTGAGTGCTTTCAACCCCCCTGAGCCTTGGCAGTATCCTGTCCATCACATTCCTGACCGCCTTCCTCACACCCTTGCCCTTATAGCGCTTCTCCTTGTCCCTCAGCTCAAGGGCCTCCCTCTTACCTGTTGATGCACCTGATGGCACGGCAGCCCTTCCAAAGGCACCGCTGTCCAGGACAACATCGACCTCGATGGTGGGGTTACCCCTGCTGTCAAGTATCTCACGGGCAATAATATCAACGATCCTTCCCATATGACCTCCTTTTAAGCATATATCACTTTTTGATCTCCTCCTCAACAGAGGCCTCTGTAAAGAGTAGTTTTTTGCCTTTGTATGCCGCCTTTATAAAGGCCGTGAACACCGGGTGGGGTTCAAGTGGCCTTGACTTGAATTCAGGATGAAACTGACATCCAAAGAACCATGGGTGGTCCTTCAGCTCCACGATCTCCACAAGCCTTTTGTCAGGGCTCACGCCACTTATGACAAGACCGTGCCTTTCAAGGACATCAATATATTTGTTATTAAACTCATACCTGTGCCTGTGCCTCTCGGAGATCTCCCTGGTGCCGTATGTCTCAAAGGCTATCGTCCCTTCCCTGAGCACACATGGATATGCACCAAGCCTCATGGTCCCACCCTTGTCAGAGTGGACATCCCTCCTCTGGATGGTCTCCGTCCTGAAGTCATACCACTCCTCTATCAGGTAGATCACAGGATAGGGGGTGTTGATATCAAACTCCGTGCTATTGGCACCTTGCATCCCGCATACATTCCTTGCAAATTCAATTACAGCACACTGCATGCCCAGACAGATACCAAGAAATGGTATCTTCTTCTGCCTTGCATATCCTGCTGCCTCGATCTTTCCCTCTATACCCCTCTTACCAAAGCCACCTGGAATGAGTATGCCATCAACATCCGCAAGATAACGGTCTGCACCACCCCTCTCGATATCCTCTGCATCCACCCACTGGATATCCACCCTCACATTGTTGGCAATGCCACCGTGAACAAGGGCCTCTATAAGGCTCTTGTAGGAATCCTTAAGCCCGACATACTTACCCACCATGGCAATGCTTACGGTATCAATCGGTTCTTTTATCTTTCTGACAACGCTGGCCCATGTGCTGAGATCGGGTTTGTCCGCCCTGAGCGAGAGCTTCTTCACTATCAGCCTGTCAAGCCCCTCCTCACTAAAGACAAGGGGGACCTCATAGATGGTCTCTACATCCCTTGCAGTGATGACAGAATCCATATCAAGGTTACAGTGCAGTGCAATCTTCCTCTTGACCTCAAGGGGGATCGGCCTGTCAGACCGACAGAGGAGTATGTCAGGCTGAATTCCTATTGCCCTCAGCTCCTTCACACTGTGCTGTGTAGGCTTTGTCTTCAACTCTCCTGAGGTCTTTATATAAGGGACGAGGGTTAGGTGTATATACAGGACATTCTCTCTTCCCACATCGTACCTGAACTGCCTTATTGCCTCGATAAACGGCTGGCTCTCTATATCACCAATGGTGCCGCCTATCTCCACGATCACGATATCATACCCATCAGAGACCGATTTTATGGCGTTCTTAATCTCATCCGTTATATGAGGCACCACCTGAACGGTATCACCAAGATAGTCTCCCTTCCTCTCCTTGAGTATCACACTGTAGTATATCTTCCCTGTTGTGTAATTATTTGCCTTGGACATCCTGGTAGATGTAAACCTCTCATAATGTCCGAGGTCAAGGTCTGTCTCTGCACCATCATCTGTAACAAAGACCTCACCATGCTGGAAGGGGCTGAGTGTGCCTGGATCAACATTTATATAGGGATCCAACTTCTGTATGGTAACCCTGAGACCCATCGCCTCAAGGAGTGCACCAATCGCAGATGCAGCGATCCCCTTTCCAAGGGACGATAGAACACCACCGGTTACGAAGATAAACTTAGCCACTCCTCTGCCCTCCTTAGATCGTCAGGGGTATCGATACCTATAGTGTCATGAACAGTCTCCTTCACCTTTATCCTCATCCCGTAAAAGAGTGCCCTGAGCTGCTCAAGCCCTTCTATCCTCTCTATCTCGGGTGGACTCAAACAAGCAAGCCTGAGCAGGGAATCCCTTCTATATCCATAAATCCCTATATGCTTGAACATGCACAGTTCAGAAGCTACCGTCGTCCTGCCGTCCTGCTGTCCTGCTGTCCTGAGCAAGTCCCTATGATGGGGTATGGGTGATCTTGAAAAATACATTGCATAACCCTGTGCATCAAACACAACCTTTACCACATCAGGCGAGGAAAGCTCTTCCATATTGACTATCCTCTTTGCGAGCGTGGCCATTGATGCCCTTTCATCATCCAGGAGCATATGAACGACATCATCCACCATCTCGGGCCTGACAAAGGGCTCATCTCCCTGAACATTGACCACTATCTCATACTTCAGACCCCTGGCAACCTCTGCAACCCTGTCTGTGCCACTGTGGTGATCATCCGAAGTCAATACAACATTATAGCCCAGCGAACTGACCACCTCATATACCCTCATATCATCGGTGGCCACATAGATTGTGTCGATGAGCTCTGCGTCCTTTACCCCTTCACACACATGCTGGATTAATGGTTTGCCTTTAAGGAGAGAGAGGGGCTTGCCTGGGAAACGGGTAGAGCCATAACGCGCAGGAATTATCACAACAGCCCCATGCATATACTACTCTACAACAGTTAGATTTTTACTTCAAGGGGAAATTTCTGGTAAAATAAATTGTTATACACTACATATACCTATTAAGGAGGGATGGGTTCTATGGCAGGAGAAGGCTCTTTGAGGCGAAAGGCCGTTGCCCTGTTTTCAGGTGGTCTTGATAGTTCGCTTGCCATCCTGATCGTGATGAGGCAGGGGATAGAGGTGACCGCCGTAACCTTCCTGAACCATTTCGGATGCAATATCGGGGACAGGTCATCCTGTTCAGCCAATCCCTTCCCCACGGCGGAGAAGTTCGGATTCAAGGTAAAACTATGCCACCTGTCCGATAAATTCCTCGAGATAGTAAAAAACCCAAAATTCGGCCATGGCAAGAATATGAACCCCTGTATTGACTGCAGGATCCTCATGTTAAAAGAGGCAAAGGAGATGATGGATATGATAGGCGCAGACTTCCTCATAACAGGTGAGGTCCTCGGCCAGAGGCCGATGAGCCAGAGGAGGGATACCTTCCCTGTGATAGACAGAGAGGCAGGTGTTGAGGGCTATGTGCTAAGGCCCTTGAGTGCCAAGCTACTGAAGAAGACCATACCTGAGGAGAAGGGGATCGTCAATCGTGACCTGCTCTATGACTTCAGGGGCAGATCAAGAAAACCACAGATGGCCCTTGCAAGGGAGTTTGGCCTAACAGATTATGCCTCACCTGCAGGTGGATGTCTGCTCACAGATCCAAACTACTCCTATAGACTGAAGGATCTCCTAACCCACAATCCAGATCCCGGTTTTAATGATATTGAACTGCTGAGACTTGGAAGACACTTCAGGCCATCTCATGAGTGTAAGATCATCGTGGGCAGAAACAGAGAGGAAAACCTGCAGATACTGTCACTCGCAGACAGGAATGACATAAGGCTTAAGGTCGAGGGTTTTGGCAGTCCGATAACTCTTATCAGGGGAAAGGTGACACATGAGACGATAAACCTTGCCGCTTCATTATGTGCCAGATACTCTGATGCCCGATACCTGCCATCTGTGGACGTGACAGTCTTTGTGGGAGACAAGCGCTTTACAATGAAAGCCCACCCAGCAAGTGATCCAGTAATCGAACGTTACAGGATAGAGAAAAAACACCCCGAGGCAATGGCCGTATAAACTGCTGATGCCTTTTCATTAAGAAAACTTCTTCCTGTTATAAGCAGTAATAAGAGATGCCACTTATTTGGCTGTATTCATATAGCCGTAAAGCCTTACAGGAACCCCTTTCGTCCTGAGATACTCCTTTGCCTCTCTGATAGAGTACTCCCTGTAATGGAATATCGAGGCTGCAAGGGCAGCGTCTGCCTTGCCTTCCACAAGCCCTTCCCTGAGGTGTTCAAGTGTACCCACTCCACCAGAGGCTATAACTGGTATTGAGACTGCCTCTGCGATAGTCCTGGTAAGCTCTATATCATATCCATCCTTTGTCCCATCTCTGTCCATACTTGTAAGGAGGATCTCTCCTGCGCCAAGCTCTTCCATCTTCCTTGCCCACTTTACAGCATCGATAAGCCTCATCGTCCTCCCACCGTGTGTGGATATGGCCCATAGGCTTTTCTCATCCACGCGTACATCACCAAGATATGGATCATCAAACCAGGGTTCTTCTCTCACGTCTGATAAAAGGCCATTTACTATCCTCTTAGCATCGATAGCAATAACGATACACTGACTGCCGAATCTCTCCGAGGCGTTCCTTATAAAATATGGATCCCTGACAGCTGTGGTATTTATAGAGACCTTATCACATCCTGCATTCAAGAGATCCCTTATATCATCAAGTATTTTTATCCCACCCCCAACCGTAAGGGGCATGAAGACATCATTTGCGGTCCTCTCGACAACGTCCAGAATGATTTTTCTCTTTTCATGTGAGGCGGTTATGTCAAGGAAGACGAGTTCATCGGCTCCTTCTTCGTCATAGTATTTGGCATTCTCCACAGGGTCACCCGCGTCCCTGAGGTTCTGAAAGTTGACCCCCTTCACAACCCTTCCATCCTTAACATCAAGACATGGGATGATACGTTTTGCAAGCATCTTGATTCGTTATGCGTAATGTGTAATGAGCAATCAGTTTTTGCCCTTTAAAAATTTGATAAGACCTGATAACATTCTCCTAATCGACTCCACCTCGGAGAATACCGTTTCATCATTCAGGAATTTTAACTTTTTGGAAATAATTGGTTGTGTCTCTAATTCAGCAAGAGAACCAATAGCCATATAAAGAAACTGGATAAATTCCTTTTTAGAGCTTCTCGCTGCTCCTTCTGCTATATTACTCGATATTGATCTCATCTGATTATTCCATACTCCTCATTCTTAACTGGCTGTGAGTCTGTATATTTTTCGGCAAATTCTATAGATTTATCTCATACATCCAGATCCTTATGGGTTTTACATTTTCTACTCATCACACATCACGCATTACGTCTCACGATCTTCACCGCCTCTTTCAAGTCCAGTGCCCCTGTATATAATGCCTTACCTGTGATAACACCCCACAGGCCCTCTATCTTCATTAAGGCCCTGATATCGTCAATACCTGATACTCCTCCTGAGGCAATAACGGGTATATCCACTGCGCTGACCATCTGTCTCATTGCCTCTATATTGGGACCTGTGAGCATTCCGTCCCTGGATATATCTGTATAGATTATGCCTGCTACACCGAGGGCCTGTGCATTTCTGGCAAATTCAATGGCACTTAGTGATGTCATCTCCTCCCATCCTTTCACAGCAACCATTCCGCCTCTGGCATCCACCCCGACGAGTATCCTGCCAGGGAATCTCTTACATGCCTCCCTCAGCATCTGTGGATTCTGCACTGCTGAGGTTCCTATAATCACCCTGTCTATATTAAGTCCCAGCAGGGATTCTATGCATCCCAAACTCCTTATACCACCACCAACCTGAATGGGGATCTCCAAGGCCTTACGTATGGCCTTTATTATCTCAAGATTTTTTTGTTCACCTGAGAATGCCCCGTCCAGATCCACTATATGCAGAAGTTCCGCCCCTGCATCCTGCCAGTGTTTTGCCATGGAGACTGGGTCATCTGAATAAACTGTGACTGCATCTCTCTTGCCCTGGAGGAGACGAACGCACTTACCATCCTTGAGGTCAATTGCGGGTATTACAATCATATGTGCCTCTTAAGGTGAAAGCCTCTTTTTACGACTCTTGTCCTCGTACATCTTTTTGTCTGCCATGGCGAGGAGTTCATCGATAGAGCAGGGCCTTGATGGATCGTAAAATGCCACACCTGTGCTTACCGATAATTTATAACCCCTGTGAACTTCCTTGTTGTAGTTTTTTATAGCCTTCTGGAGGCGGGATGTGATTATATCTATACAATTTCCTACCCAGCCTACCGGGATAACCACAAACTCGTCACCACCTATGCGGGCGATGATATCTGACTCACGGTAGTTCTCCTTAAGGATCCTTGCTACCTGCATAATAGCATAATCGCCTTCTTTGTGGCCAAATTTATCATTAATATATTTAAGGTTGTCAAGGTCTGCATAGAGCATAAACACTCCGATCCCCTGACGCTTGACCATCTTTAGATACTGCTCGACATGCGTGAAGAACCCACGCCTGTTCAGGAGGCCTGTAAGTTCATCAGTGAGTGAAAGCTGACGGAGCTCCTCCTCCATCTCCTTACGATCAGATATATCCTTAGAGATTATTCCAACTGCCACTATCCTGCCCTCTGAATCCTTGACAGGGCTGAAGGTCTGGAGGAAATACTTATTCTCCCTGATGCTCTTGTACTCATAGCTGATGGGCTCACCGGTCCTGAATACATAATCCACCTTCCTGACAAACTCCCTCACCTCAACAGGGGCGTGGAAGTCCTTATATGAACGGCCCTTATAATCTGCCTCTGACAGACCGAGACGGGATAGGTGCTTTTTATTTATAAATAAATATCGGTAGTGCCTGTCTACTAAATATATAGAATCGTCGGCTGACTCAATAAGTGAACGAAATGTCTCCTCACTCTCCCTGAGCCTCTTCTCAGCTCGCTTCAGCCTGCGGAGCTCCCTGCGCAGGTTATTAACCTCCTCACGCAAATCTGCAAGTTCCTGGAGGAGTTGTTCTTTACTCTTCTTTACCGTTGATTTCACCTATTTCGACCTATTGGATTTATTTTTGTATAATAGGAACAGAGATTTGTAACGATTATAGAATATGGTCAAGAGAGATTGCAACATGAAATGTAAAGTGTGTGGCGGAGGGCTAAGGCTCTCTGTTGGCTGAAGGAGTGTGAGTCTCAGCTGCACGGTGTGCGGCAGGGCCTATACGATCCAAGAATATATAGAGGAGATCGATGAAAGGACATGGGAGAAATTATCCTACATATCATGTGACAGGGCATAATGGACATTGACAAATATGATGGTTTTAAATTATTATGTTCTTTCATATTTAAATGATCATCCTATAAAAAACCCTTCCTTTGGGATGAGGAGACCTGAAGGAGGGGTAAGAGCAGATATTCCATGGAGAGAGAAGGATGAAGACGAGCTTTGCTAAGTCATCAGAAGTAAAGAAGAAATGGTATGTCGTGGATGCCACCGATATGGTTGTTGGCAGGCTTGCCTCCAGGATCGCCTCGATCCTCAGGGGCAAGACAAAGCCCATCTATACACCCCATGTGGATACAGGTGACTATGTGATTGTAATAAATGCTAAGAAGATAAGGTTCACAGGTAATAAGCTTGATACAAAGGTGTATTACCACCATTCGGGTTATCCTGGTGGTATCAAGAAGGAATCCGCAAAAGACCTGATGAAGGAAGCCCCTGAGAGGATAATCATATCAGCCGTAAGGGGCATGTTACCAAAGAATAAACTTGGGAGAAGACAGCTGAAGAAGCTGAAGGTCTACAGGGGTCCAGAGCATCCCCATCAGGCCCAGAAACCAGAGATCCTTAATCTCAGCAAAGGAGCGTAAAGGGATATGGCAGAGATAGAATATAACGCTACAGGCAGAAGAAAGACATCCGTTGCCCAGGTATTCCTGAGGCCTGGGAAGGGCAACATCACAATTAATAAACTCCCCTTTGACAGATACTTCCCATACGAAACCATGAAGATGATCGTCCAGCAACCCCTCAATGTGGTTGGAGTAAATGGCAAATATGACATAATGGTAAGGGTGAGGGGTGGAGGGATAAGTGGTCAGGCCCAGGCCATCAGACACGGTATCGCACGGGCACTCGTAAAGGCCAATCCTGACTTCAGGAGCAAACTGAAGAAAGAGGGACTCTTGACCAGGGATCCAAGGGTCGTGGAAAGAAAGAAATACGGTCAGAAGAAGGCCAGGAAGCGTTTCCAGTTCTCCAAGAGATAATAACCAGAGTAACGAGCGATATTTAACAAACCTGACAACTCAGGAGATAAAATGATAATTCACCCATCACTTGTCACTCGTCACCTGTCACTATGTTAAAGGTTGCCATCTTAGGGGGGAGTGGCTATACAGGTGCTGAACTGTTCAGGCTCCTCCAGCAGCACAGAGAGGTAGAGGTCACTGTCATCACCTCGGAGAGGTTCTCAGGACAGAGGGTATCGGATGTCTTCCTCAACATCAGGGACAAGACCCTCAGATTTGAACCACTCAGGCTCGAGGCCCTGATACACAGGGCAGAGCTATTCTTTCTCTGCCTCCCGCATAAGACCTCCCAAGAGATAGTGGCAGGGCTCAATAAAGCAGGCAAGAGGGTGATCGACCTCTCTGCTGACTACAGGCTCAAAAGCGCCGGGGTGTATAGAAGATGGTATAACACAGGACACAGGTTCCCTGATTTATTAAAAAAAGCAGTCTATGGACTGCCTGAGGTCAACAGGGAGAGGATCAGGAACGCCTCGATAGTTGCAAACCCTGGATGTTACCCCACAGGTGCCATCCTTGGACTTGCACCGATAATTGACAGGGATATAATAGACACCGATAGCATCATAATTGACTCAAAGTCAGGTGTATCAGGTGCAGGGAGGAGTCCGGCGCTGCCTTTCATGTTCTCAGAGGTGAATGAGTCTGTCAGGGCATATGCCATCACAACCCATCGCCATATCCCAGAGATTGAACAGGAACTCAGTCTCATCTCGGGCAAGAAAATAAAGGTGATCTTCACCCCCCACCTCATCCCGATGGACAGGGGGATACTGACAACGATATATGTAAGACTGAGGAGAAAGATCACATACTCCGAGATACGAAAGCTCTTTATGAAACACTATCATGATGAACCATTTGTGCGGATTCTTGAAGATGGGCAGTATCCCTCAACAAAGGGTGTAAGGGACAGTAACTACTGTGACATCTCTGTATTCATTGATAAAAGAGGAGATCACCATACATTGATCATAGTCAACGCTATCGATAACCTCATGAAGGGTGCCTCTGGCCAGGCTGTACAGAATATGAACATTATGTACAGTTTTGACGAGACAGAGGGCCTCATGGATAATCCACCCTTTCCCTGATGAAAAAAGAAGATATAACCATCCAGGGCTTCAGGTTTGCAGGCATATCAGCAGGTATAAAACAACAGGGGAAGAAGGACATTGCCCTGATATTCTCTGAGACCTTGGCAACGGTTGCGGGCGTCTTCACGACAAACAGGATAAAGGCCGCCCCTGTGAGGCTCGATATCAAGAGGATCAGATCAGGAAAGGGGCAGGCCATAATCATTAACAGTGGCAACGCCAATGCCTGCACAGGCGATGAGGGCCTGAGGGATGCCTCAGAAATGGCCGAGTGTGTTGCAAGGGAGCTGAATATAGGGCCTGAACATGTGTATGTATCATCAACAGGCATAATAGGCAGACCCCTCCCGATGGCAAGGATAAGGAAGGCCATCCCATCCCTCGTAAAGAGGCTATCCCCTTCCTCAATAATGGATACTGCGACCGCAATAATGACCACCGATACATTCCCGAAGGTCTCGCTCAGAAAGCTCAAGCTCTCACGCACGACAGGGACCATTGTGGGAATAGCAAAGGGTGCCGGCATGATATGCCCGAATATGGCGACGATGCTCTGTTTTATCCTCACCGATATAGCGATCAGACATGACGCCCTTGACAGGGCGATCAGGGGGGCTGTCAGGAGATCATTTAATAGATTGATTATTGACAACGACATGAGCACGAACGACACCGTCATAATAATGGCCAACGGAAGGCTCGGCAATAAACCCCTAACAAAGGACTCTCCCTTCTACAGGAGGTTTGAAGAGGCACTGTCCGAGGTTACATATGAACTTGCAAGGATGATAGCCATTGATGGGGAGGGGGCAACAAAGCTTATCAATGTGATCGTAAAAGGCGCAAGGACAGAGTCTGATGCCGAAAGGGTCGCAAGGGCAATAGCACAGTCCATGCTTGTAAAGACCGCTATTTACGGGGAAGACCCAAACTGGGGAAGGATCATGGCAGCAATTGGATATTCAGGGGTTGATGTGCTGGAAGATAGGATCGATATATACATTAATGGCCGCAAATATGTGGCAGGCGGAAGGGGATCAGATAATAAAAAGAGGAGAGACAGGGCGCTTGCCAAGAGAGAGATAAACATTACGGTGGATCTGGGACTCGGAAACAGATCAGCAAGTGTGCTCACCTGTGATCTAACAGAGGGATACATTCGAATAAACTCAGAATATACATCCTGATAAGTCCCATCAAAAGCCTGCACTTAAAAGTGCGGTTTTTGCTTGCAAAAATAACCTCTACACTGTAGAATTTTTTTAATAATAAAACTTGCGAGGTGGAGATATGAAAAAGATCCTCATCCTTTTTGCAGGCCTTTTATTAATAATCCCATTCACCATTATACAAGCCTCCGCATCAGAAGAGTATATCATAAAGAAGGGTGATACCCTGTGGGATATCTCAGGGGACATACTCAACGACAACTTCCTCTGGCCAAAGATATGGAAGGCCAACCCACAGATAAAGAACCCTGACCTCATATACCCTGGTGAGCGGATAATCATCCCCACGAAAGAGGAACTGAGACGGCTTGAACTGCCTGTCAAGAAGGCAAAGCCCGTGGTTGAGAAGGCACCGCCTGCACCTGAGACCACGACAAAGGCAGAGGTGGTTGAAGAAAGACCGGTAAGATATCTGCTGGATAAAAACCTCTATATTGCAAGTGGCTGGATATCAGAGGATTTCCCATCCATAGGCCAGATCGTGGCCTCACCCTCAGAGAGGATGGTCTTTGGTAATAATGAGATTGTATATCTGAGGCTCAACAGGAAGGTCACCAAGGGCGAGAGATTCCTGATCATCAGGGATATAAAGAAGGTGAGCCATCCCAGAACCGGCAGGACACTGGGCCATCAAATAAGGGTGGCAGGCATACTGGAGGTTACAGGGATTAAGGACGACACCCCTGTTGCTGAGATAGTAGACATATTTGAAGAGGTCCAGATTGGAGACGGCCTGATGCCCTATGATGATATGGAGCCACCACTTATGCCGGAGGATCTGAGAAGGCCTGACATCGATGGGTATATCGTTGAGTCCCGAATAAATAACAGGGCGATAAGTGCTGGTGATATAATCTACCTTGATAAAGGAGAAGAGGATGGGCTGGAGGTAGGGGATGTCTTTGATGTCCTCTCCTCTACACCAATAAAAACAACCATTGGATCAATACAGGTTATATCCCTTAAGCCCTCCACCTCCACAGCTATCGTACTAAAGAGCAGGAGGGAGATAGCAATTGGAGACAGGTGGGGGAATGCTACGAACTGATCAATGCCTTAAGGGCCTTGAGCCTGCTTGGATGCTTTAACTTCCTCAGGGCCTTTGCCTCTATCTGCCTTACCCTCTCCCTTGTGATGGTCAGGTGTCTTCCAACCTCCTCAAGGGTATGGTCCCTGTCAACACCGATCCCGAACCTCATCCTTATAACCCGCTCCTCCTTTGGCGTTAGGGTGCCGAGGACCTTCTTGATGTAGTTGGATATCTCCTTGTTCTCGGCGTCATTGTAAGGAGATGGGCTGTTCTGATCCCCGATAAAGTCTTCAAGCTCTGTGTCTTCATCACCAACAGGTGTCTGGAGTGCTATTGGGTCCTGTATCGCCCTGAAGACCTCCTCCACCTTCCTTGTCGGGACCTTCAGCTTCTTTGCTATCTCGTCATCGGTCGGTTCTCTGCCAAGGGTCTGTGTCAGCTCCCTGGAGACCTTTGTCACCCTGTTGTAGAATTCCATCATATGAACGGGCACCCTTATGGTCTTCGTCTGGTCAATGAGTGCCCTGGTTATGGCCTGTCTTATCCACCAGGTCGCATAGGTGCTGAACTTAAAGCCCTTCTCATGTTTGAATTTATCAACTGCCTTCATCAGGCCGATATTACCCTCCTGTATGAGGTCAAGCAGGGGCAGTCCTCTACCTACATAGTTCTTTGCTATATTTACCACGAGCCTCAGGTTCCTTGTTATGAGTTCGTTCTTTGCCTCTCTCACATACTGCTGTGCCTTGTATATCCTGTCCCACAGGGGCAGGAGTTCGCCGGCCTTCACACCGACCTCGGACTCGATCTTCTTAAAGGTCTTCTGAGCGCGGGCAAGCAGGTCCTGCATCTCCTGTAGCTTGGAGGCATTGACCCTCTTCTTTGCCTTCTCACTCCTTATCTGTGCCCTGAGACCCTTGAGACTGCCGCCATATCTCTCAAGCTCCTTGTTTACAGCCCTCAGTTCCTTTACGTATTCCTCAAGCCTCTCCAACACCCTCTCCGTAACAATCACTGCCCTTTCATCCTCTTCCATGTCCTCCTCTGCCACAAGGCTCTTCTCTATCTTCTTGGTAAGGGACAGTGGCTTTATTATCTCCCTGATAAGCTCCTTGCCCTCAACGAGCTTCTTAGCAAGCTCTACCTCCTCCTCCTTTGTAAGGATCGATATATCACCCATGGACTGGAAGTATGCCTGGACAAGATCCTCTGTCTTCTCATACTCCTGAACCTCCTCGGGCTCAACAGGTGGAACAGCCTCCTCCATATCAACCACGCGCACACCCATGTCCTGGAGAAGATCCATCAGATCCTCTATCTCATCAGGAGAGAAGAACTCGGCAGGCAGGGCATCGTTTATCTCATCGTAGGTGATGATGCCCCTCTTCTTCCCGACCTCTAATAGCTCGTCAAAGACATCCTTCTCCTTCATCTTCCACTAACACCCCTCTCTTACACTTATACCACAAAAAACGCCCACAGACAAGTGGGCTTTTTGTCCCTTCACTGTTTATCTCTCTGACAACTGTAGAAGTCCCCTCCCCTTCTGCAGGGCAAGGGAATAAAGGGGTCAAGGCTCACGGTCTATTAGTACTGGTTAGCTCAACCCCTCTCGGGGCTTACACACCCAGCCTATCGACCTGGTAGTCTACCAGGGACCTTCAGGAGCCTTACGGCTCGGGAGACCTAATCTTGGGGTGGGCTTCCCGCTTAGATGCTTTCAGCGGTTATCCCGTCCGGACATAGCTACCCAGCGCTGCCGCTGGCGCGACAACTGGCACACCAGAGGTCCGTCCATCCCGGTCCTCTCGTACTGGGGACAGCTCCCCTCAAGTCTCCTGCGCCCACGACAGATAGGGACCGAACTGTCTCACGACGTTCTGAACCCAACTCTCGTACCGCTTTAATGGGCGAACAGCCCAACCCTTGGGACCGACTTCAGCCCCAGGATGCGATGAGTCGACATCGAGGTGCCAAACCGGGCCGTCGATGTGAACTCTTGGGCCCGATAAGCCTGTTATCCCCGGCGTACCTTTTATCCGATGAGCGATGGCCCTTCCACACGGGACCACCGGATCACTAAGCCCTGCTTTCGCACCTGCTCGACCCGTCGGTCTCGCAGTCAAGCCCCCTTATGCCTTTGCACTCAACGGCTGATTTCCGACCAGCCTGAGGGGACCTTTGGGCGCCTCCGTTACCTTTTAGGAGGCGACCGCCCCAGTCAAACTACCCGCCAGACAGTGTCCTCTCCCCGGATAACGGGGACGAGTTAGAACCTCAATTAAGCAAGGGTGGTATTTCAAGGACGGCTCCACGGGAACTGGCGTCCCCGCTTCACAGCCTCCCACCTATCCTACACATGCTTAACCAAAGTTCACTGTCAAGCTGTAGTAAAGGTGCACGGGGTCTTTCCGTCTAGTCGCGGGTAACCGGCGTCTTCACCGGTATCTCAAGTTCGCCGGGCCCCTCGCAGAGACAGCGC
>Ga0180893_155_pt1 | contig 50878 bp, 47 predicted proteins | sample Deesub1362A_J573_FD_124286 | JGI IMG/M metagenome (GOLD analysis project Ga0180893, IMG submission 124286) | Nitrospirae bacterium JdFR-81 | reverse complement strand
AGAGGCTTCTTCTTTATCCCTGGGGACGAAGGGTCTGATATTCCTCCTCTTCCATGGTTTATTATTCTCACAGTGGATACTATGTCCTAACCGGAAAGAGGCACCCATTTGACAGCGATACTTCTTCTATGATAAAGTCTTAAATCCTTTTTATAGAGAGTGCAAAAACGCTTCCCTGAGCAGAAAATTCTTTTATAAAAAGGAGGGGAAAAATGCCACTTGATCCAACCAAACATGCAGACTGGGAGATTGCTGAGGCAGCAGAAAAGAACATGAAGACGGTCTATCAACTGGCAGAGGAGATGGGCCTTGAGAAGGAGGAGCTACTACCCCATGGTCATTATGTTGCAAAGATTGACTACAAGAGTGTACTCAACAGGTTGAAGGACCGTCCGGATGGAAAGTATATCGATGTGACAGCAATTACCCCCACCCCACTGGGTGAAGGTAAGTCTACCACTACCATTGGATTGCTCCAGGGTATGGGCAAAAGGGGCAAGAATGTTATTGCTGCTATAAGACAGCCGTCTGGTGGCCCTACCATGAATATCAAGGGTTCAGCAGCAGGAGGTGGCCTCTCACAGTGTATCCCCCTTACGCCTTTCTCCCTGGGCCTTACAGGAGACATTAATGCCATCATGAACTCTCATAATCTTGCCATGGTGGCGCTTACCTCCAGGATGCAGCATGAATTCAACTATTCTGATGAACAGCTGGCCAAGCGTAACCTCAAGAGGCTCAATATCGACCCAAGAAACGTACAGATGGGTTGGATCATTGACTTCTGTGCCCAGGCACTGAGGAAGATAATCATTGGTATCGGTGGCAAGATGGATGGATTTATGATGGAGTCCCGATTCGATATAGCGGTCTCCTCAGAGGTCATGGCCATCCTCTCTGTGGCAACAGACCTCAGGGATTTCAGGGAGAGGATAGGCAGGATCGTGGTTGCTTATGACAGACAGGGTAATCCCATCACCACCGAGGATCTGGAAGTTGCGGGGGCCATGACAGCATGGATGGTAGAGGCCCTGAATCCCAATCTCATGCAGTCCATAGAGGGCCAGCCTGTCCTGGTCCATGCCGGTCCATTTGCCAATATAGCTATAGGTCAGTCCTCCATTATTGCTGACCGGGTAGGACTGAAGCTTGCTGACTATCACATAACAGAGTCTGGATTTGGGGCAGATATAGGGTTTGAGAAGTTCTGGAATCTGAAGTGCAGATTCTCTGGACTTAAGCCCCATGCAGCGGTGGTAGTTGCCACCATAAGGGCCCTTAAGTGTCATGGAGGGGCACCCATACCCGTTCCTGGCAGACCGATACCAGAGGAGTACAAGTCAGAGAACGTGGAGTGGGTAGAGAAGGGCTGTGAGAACCTCGTACATCATATAAACACTGTCAAGAAGGCAGGCATCAATCCTGTGGTCTGCATCAACGCCTTTTACACAGATACAGACAACGAGATCAACGCAGTCAGGAGGATTGCGGAACAGGCAGGCGCACGGGTTGCGGTGTCAAAGCACTGGCAGTATGGTGGTGAGGGCGCCCTTGAACTTGCTGACGCAGTGATAGACGCCTGTAACGAACCTAATGAGTTCAGGTTACTCTACGAGCTCGATGTGCCTCTGAGGCGCCGTGTGGAATTGATCGCCAAAGAGGTCTACGGAGCCGATGGAGTGGAATATTCACCTACGGCCCTTCAGAAGGCAAGGAGTATAGAGGAAGACCAAGAGTTGAGTAAGTTAGGAACCTGTATGGTCAAGACCCACCTCAGCCTCAGTGATAATCCCAATCTCAAGGGCGTGCCAAAGGGATGGAAGCTCTTTGTGAGGGATATCCTGGTCTACAAGGGGGCAGGATTTGTGGTCCCTGTGGCAGGTGATATAAAGCTCATGCCAGGCACATCCTCTGACCCTGCATATAGAAGGATAGATGTGGATGTCGAGACAGGAAGGGTTAAGGGCCTGTTCTGAGGGATACTGTACAGGATGTTGCAGTCACCGTGCTACCGTGACTGCAACATCCTTATCCTAAGGTTCTGCCTCATATTTAAAGTAATTTATTAACATAGCATTGTTAACACTTTAAATTTGCAGGTTTTATATGTTTCTACTGTCCACAACGAACCTCCCCAATCTGATAACGCTCCTCAGGATCCTGCTCATGCCATTCTATGCTGCCACACTACTGTATAATGAGTATCTATACGCATTGATACTATTTGCCTCTGCAGGTGTAACGGATGTGCTTGATGGCTACATCGCCCGTCTGAAGAGGCAGGTCAGCAACTTCGGGACGATTCTCGATCCAATAGCCGATAAATTTATACTCATCACATCGTTTATCCTGCTGACAACCAACGGGATCATACCAAAGTGGCTCACCATCATAGTGATAAGCAGGGATATAATCGTCATCACAGGCGTCCTCATACTCTATTTTGCAACCAACCGGATGAGGGTTGAACCGAGCCTCCTTGGAAAGGCATCAAACATCCTGCAGTACCTTCTTATAGGACTGACACTCCTGTCAATAAACCTCAAGGGCAGATCGATACTCCCCCTGCCCTATCTCATCCTTGTTGCAGCCCTGACAGCACTGTCAGGACTGCAGTATGTATACAGGGGGCTGAGGGTGGTCGAGACCGAGGGCATTTAGATGGCTGCTATAATCAGCAAGGTTGAGGAAGGGAGTATTGCCGAGGAGAAGGGCCTCAAGAAGGGGGATACACTCCTCAGCATAAATAACCATCCTGTCAGGGATGTGATAGACTACCTCTTTTATTCAAAGGAAGAGACCCTGCACCTGAAGATCAACAGGGACAATAAGACCCACACAATCATGATCAAGAGAAGGGGCAACTCAGACATAGGGATAGAATTCAGATCCTTCAGGATCCGGAGATGCAGGAACAGGTGTATCTTCTGCTTTGTTGACCAGCTACCAAAGGGTATGAGGAGGTCTCTATACATAAAGGATGACGATTACAGGATGTCATTCCTCTATGGGAATTACATAACCCTGACAAACCTGACCCCTGCTGACAGGAGACGGATTGCCGAGCAGAGGCTGAGTCCTCTATATGTATCCATACATTCAACAGACAACACCATAAGACGGAAGATGCTCGGCAATCCAAAGGCCGGTGACATCATCGAGGGATTGAGAGAGCTGACATCATACAGGATCAGGATACACGGCCAGATAGTTGTATGCCCTGGAATAAACGACGGAGAGAACCTCCAGAAGACCCTGAGAGAGCTGCAGAGGTTCTACCCCTATCTCCAGTCAGTGGCACTTGTCCCTGTTGGGCTGACGAGATACAGGAAGGGCAGTATAAGACCGGTAAACAGGGATGATGCCCTCAGGGTGATAGAGATAGCAAAGGACTTCAGGAGGAAGTTCAAGAAGAGGCATGGCGATCCCCTTGTCCATGTTGCCGATGAGTTTTATATAAAGGCAGGTGTCCCATTCCCTTCATACAAGGAATACGGGGACTTTCCCCAGATAGAGAATGGTGTTGGCCTCGTCGCATCCTTCCTCGCCTCCACCAAGAGATTGAGGCTTCCAAAGAAGTTAGATGAGACAAGGGTGGCTGTCATAACAGGTGTATCCTTTGCACCCTACCTTGAGGATTTTATCAATCGGCTGAGGGCGATCGAGGGATTGAGCATAGACCTTATAAAGGTCAAGAATGAGTTCTTCGGACCGAGCGTTACAGTAACAGGACTGCTTACCGGCAAGGACATATTCAAGGCCGTTGTTGGCACGACAAAGGCAGAGTGTCTGCTCGTGCCTGATGTAACGCTCAAACACGACGAACCCGTCTTCCTTGATAATGTTACAATAAAGGACATAGAAGAGGGCCTTGGCATACATGTAATACCGGTAGAGTCAACGCCCGAAGGACTGGTAAGGGGGATTATAAATGCAAATAAGCGGTAAGACCAAGATAGTGGGTATATTCGGTCATCCCATTGAACACACACTCTCTCCACTAATGCACAACTCTGCATTTGAGGCAATGGGCCTGGACATCTGCTATGTTGCCTTTGATGTGTCACCCGAGGATCTGAAGGATGCTGTGAGGGCCATAAAGGCCCTTGGACTCCTTGGGGTCAATGTAACCATCCCGCACAAAGAAAAGGTGATCCAGCTCCTCGATACGGTTGATGAGGAGGCCTTATTTATAGGTGCTGTTAATACCATAGTCCACTCTGATGGGAGACTGTATGGATACAATACAGACGGTAGGGGATTCCTCCATTCCCTCTCCGAGGAAGGGGTCTCATTTGAGGGTAAGAGGATACTCATCATAGGTGCTGGTGGTGCAGCAAGGGCCATAAGCTACTGCCTTGGTGAAAAGGCGGCATCCCTCCATCTCTATGATATAGACAGGGCAAAGGCAGAAAGACTCGTAAACGACCTCAACAGATTCCAAAAGGGTGTGTATCTGCTGGATGACCTCAGGAATATGGGAGGGCAGGATATACTAATAAACGCCACCCCCCTTGGATGGAAGGACGATGACCCCCTCCCTGTTGAACCTGAGGCGATATCACCTGAAATGGTCGTGTGTGACCTTGTTTATAAGAACACAAGACTCCTGAAAGAGGCAAAGGAGAAAGGGGCAAAGGCCATCAATGGTTCTGGTATGCTCCTGTGGCAGGGTGCACTTGCATTCGAGCTCTGGACAGGCAAGAGGCCGCCTGTCGAATTGATGAGGAAGGTCCTGCTCTCAAATATCAGGCGATGAAGATAGCCATAACAGGGAAAGGTGGAGTCGGGAAGACAACGATCGCAGCCCTTTTGTCACACATATACTCATCTGAGGGCAGGAGGGTGATAGCGGTTGATGCAGACCCTGATGCCAATCTTGCCTCTGCGCTTGGTCTCTCAGAGGATGATATGAGGGGCATCCGTCCGATCGCTGATATGCCTGAGCTGATCGAGGAGAGGACAGGGGCAAAGCCTGGAAGCATCGGTGGCGTATTCAGGCTCAACCCAAAGGTTGATGACATACCTGATGAGTTTGGATACACCATTAATGGTATAAGGCTCCTTGTGCTTGGCAGATCAAAGTCAGCCTCATCAGGGTGTTACTGTCCTGAGAACGCCCTGCTGAGAAGGCTGCTCAAACACCTCGTGCTGGAGAGGGATGAGGTCATAATCGTGGATATGGAGGCAGGTATAGAACACCTCACAAGGGGGACGACAGAGGGGGTTAATGCCTTTATAGTGGTTGTAGAGCCTGGCCAGAGGAGCATCCAGACGGCGTTAACGATCAGGGGGCTTGCAGAGGGACTGGGAATAAAAAGGGTCTTTATCATCGCCAATAAGGTCAGGGGTGAGGATGATATTGAATTCATAAAGGAGTCGCTCAGGGGGTTTGAATTCCTTGGAGCGATAAAGTTTAACACCCTGATCATTGAGTCTGACATGAAGGGCATCCCCTCATACAGGGCATCCGGGGACACACTCAGGGAAGTAAGGGCCATAAAAGAGAGGCTGGAGGGCCTTATTTGAAGAAGACCCTTAGAGAGATACTCATAAAGAAGAGAGACAGCATAGATAAAAAAGAGAAGGAGTTGAGGGAAAAGAGTATAAGGAAGAGACTATTCAGCCTCAAATACTTCAAGGAGGCAGAGACCATCCTCTTTTACGCATCCTTCAGGTCAGAGGTGGAGACCATCAAGTGTATGGAACATGCACTCAGGATGGGGAAGAGGATAGCGTTACCTGTAATCGACAGGCCTCATAAGAGGCTGAGGTTATATGAGATAAAGGATACATCAGAGCTCGAACCCAACAACATCGGTATACCCGAGCCTGTTCCGGCAAGGTCAAGGGGCATCAAGCTCGAAGAGGTGGACCTTATCATAATACCTGGCATCGGTTTTGATCCCTCTGGTAACCGCCTCGGATATGGTGCGGGTTATTATGACAGGTTGCTTGCATATAAAAAAAAGAATCCTGTCGGCATCAGGGGTCACATCCCTTCTGTGGCCCTTGCCTTTGAAGAGCAGATTGTGGAGAGGATTCCCGCAGAGTCACATGACATAAAGGTTGATATCATAATCACCGATACAAGGACCATCTTCTGCAGGGACTTCAGGAGCTAAAATGGTTCCTCTTCATCCTCCTTAAAATGTCTCCTCATCCTTATCCTCATCCTGATATATCCTGCAAAGGTGATAAGTGCACCAAATATAAACACAATCCAGAGGATATTGTCAGCAACAAAATAATACCATGTGTAGCGCCTCTTGAGATAGGCATGCCAGTTCTTCTCAAGCCCTTTTAAGGTAACGGAAAGAACCTCCCTGACCGCCCCATCAATCGTCCTTCCCCTGTGGAGTGCCTCTATAATCAATAATACTCCCTCCCTTCCATAGGTCTCATGGATATATTCTATGATGCTTCGACTCTCTGCATACGATAACATCAACGCCTTATCCTGTGAGGGGAAACGATCTCTCAGCACATTCAACGGGATGTAGCTGTTTGTAATCGTGGCCTCCTTGAGGACCTTCTTGTTATCAAAGTTGATGATGTCTGCCATCCCTCCACTCACCCACTGGCACACGCCCTCATCAAACCACTTTGGCAGCAGTGAGCTATCAATATAATCATGAAGCATCAGATGACACAGCTCGTGCATCAGGGTCGATTTGAGGATCAATGACGAGTTCTTCATCTCTGAATAGTTAATCACTATACGATCAGCCCCTGGCACTGCAAAGGCGGTGACAAGACTCACCCCACCTGTCATCCTCCGAAATTCCTCATTGTGTGCCAGATAAACGGTGGGTCCTGCCTTCAAATCAATCCCGAGCCTCTTGGTGGTCTCATCCTTCACCCCTGGATACATCCTTGCTATCTCCTCAGCACCCTGGATTAGGGAGGGAGGAAAGAGGATCCTTGCACCCCCTGTCATGATCTCGTTTATATCTCCTGCATGGGCCTCTAAAGAACAAAATATTATGATGAAGAAGGCAATAATACCAATCATTTTAGAAATATACCACAATACATATACCAATTTCTGGCCTGTTTTGACACTTAAAATTGTTAAATGTTAAACTTTTAACTCTTAATCTCTTTCATGATAAAGGAGGGGTTATGGGTTACAGAAACTATACCGGCAGGATTGGTGGTATCAACCACTGGCTATTCTCAAATGATGAGTTCAAGCACATAATCTCTCGGCCCTTCAGGGGAGAGGAATACAATCGTGTTATAAATGGTTCAGGGGCTGTAAAAGGCGAACAGAAGTATCCCAAGGGATATCAGGATGTAATCATTCCGGAACTGAAGAGACGGTCTGACTTCCTCAAGGAGATTCCTGCCTTAAAGGGACTCAGACCCGAGGAATACAAGGTTCTCACCGTGCTTGTGGGAGACAGGGACGACCCATCGGTTGCTGCATCAAGGAGCTATGTGGGGATGAAGGCCTCCACCACCAAGCTCTCAGGCCTCTCGAGCATGGTGGAGGAATTTCCTTCTACCGTCACAGCACAGCAACTCTATGAGAGGCTTGAACAGTGGAACAGGGACAAGACCATCTCCATCCTCATGTTCCAGCTCCCCTTTGGTGGCAAGGCCGGGAAGGAGATAGACACCACGGCACTGTGTAATCGTATAAACATTGCTAAGGATGGCGATGGCCTCAACCAGGTCACCCTTGGCCTCATGTCTCTTGGTGCAGAAAGGTATTACGACTGCTGCACACCAAGCGGGATGATAGACCTTGCGAGTGTATACCTTGTAAGGGACAGGGGGGCCAGACTGAGACCTGACGGGATAGCCAGCTTTGCAGGTCTGGAGGTGCTCGTTGCCGGAAGGAGCAATATAGTCGGGGAGCCACTCTTTAACATCCTCAAGAGGTTCGATGCAACGACGCTTGGTCCATTACATACACGCACAGGCTCAGGAGGGAAGACCGATAGGGAGACACAGTTGAGGATATATACCGAGCTCTCCAGACGGGCAGACATAATATTCTCCTGCATGGGCTTTCATCCATATAACATACATCCTGATACAGAATACTTTTTTACAGCGGATATGCTGAAGGAGGGTTGTCTCATAATCGATGCATCCACCTCCTTCAGAAAGGACGGTAAAAAGCCCTATGGTGATGTGGATCCCTCTGCAAGACATAAGGCATCTGCCTATACCCTTGAGACAGGAGGCGTGGGACCTGCAACCGTAACAAAGCTGGTCCATCAGGGATGGAGGGGCATGCTTTATCAGAACATAGATGGGGTCAGAAATGCCCTGAAGGACAATAAGTCGGTTGTGGTCTCTGTCTTTAAGAAACTACTCTCCTCCTATGCAGGTGTATCTGAATCACAGACAGAGGAAAACGCAGAGATGCTTTACAACAGGGCAGTAAGTCCTGATAGCCACCCTGTCCATGCGGTTGATGCATTTGAGGTGATCCTGCCGGATTTAATGAGGGGATGAGATGGATAGAGGAAAGATAGAGAAGGGTGTAAGGCTCATACTTGAGGGTATCGGCGAAGACATAGAAAGGGCGGGTCTCAAGGAGACACCGCGAAGGATAGCGGATCTTTATGAAGAGATATTTGCCGGACTTGAGACACCGCCAGAAGAGTTGCTGACACCCATAGAAGGAGAAAGGCATGATGAGATGGTCCTCCTGAAGGACATCCCGTTCTATTCTATCTGCGAACACCACCTGCTACCCTTCATCGGCAAGGCCCATGTTGCATACATACCCTCTGGTGGCAAGATAGTGGGCCTGAGCAAGCTCGCAAGGGCACTCGAATACCTGGCCAAGAGGCCACAGGTGCAGGAGAGGCTGACATCCCAGCTTGCCGACATGATAATGGAAAAGCTCACCCCCAAGGGCGCCATGGTGATCATCGATGCTGAACACCTCTGCATGTCCATGAGGGGTGTAAAAAAGCCAGGGGCAAGGACAGTAACATCTGCGGTGAGGGGTATATTCCGCACAAAGGAGTCCACAAGGGTTGAGCTACTGGAGCTGATAAAGAAGAGAGAGTAAAATGTTAAAATAAATGAGAGAGTTCATCATGCGAAGGAGGAACTGATGATTATAACAAAACAGAAAGACAGGGATAAGCTCATGGAATGCATAAAAAAGCACGATAAATTCTTCCTCATAGGATGCTCTGAGTGTGCAACACTGTGCGGGACAGGCAGCCCCGAGGCCCTTGATGAGATGGAAGAATTTCTCAAGGGCCAGGGGAAGACCGTTACTGGCAAACTCGTTCCAAAGACAGGGTGCCAGACACTCGGGACAAAGATAGAGTTGAAGAAGGATAAGGAGGCGTGTGATGCAGCTGATGCGATCATAGTGATGTCATGTGGAGCAGGCACGCAATCGGCAACCGAGATATTCCCTGACAAGCCTGTCTATCCAGCAAACGACTCCCTCTTCCTTGGAAACATGACGAGGTTTCAGATGTTTGACGAGAGGTGCTCCCTGTGCGGTGAATGTGTAATAGGTATGACGGCAGGGATCTGCCCTATCACGAACTGTCCAAAGGGACTGCTCAACGGCCCCTGTGGTGGTATGAGCGACGGGAATTGCGAGGTGAGCCCTGACATACCCTGTGCATGGGTGAGGATATACGAGAGGCAGAAGAGGTTGGATAATATCGAAGAAATGAAGGAGACTATAGAGGCAAAGGACTGGTCAAAGGGTCAGAAGCCAGGAAGGCTATATGCAAAAAAGCAGAAGGAGGAGACAAAAGGATGACATTTAAGGAGGCACTTGAATCAGGAAAGTTTGTGGTTACTGCTGAGATAGGCCCTCCAAAGGGCACGGACATATCAGAGACAATCCATCACATGGAGCTCCTCAAGGGGAAGGTTGATGCAGTAAATGTAACGGATAATCAATCTGCGGTCATGAGGGTCAATTCCCTTTCCATCTGTAAGATAGCACTCGACCATGGCCTTGAACCGATACTCCAGATGACATGCAGGGACCGTAACAGGATAGCGCTCCAGTCAGACCTGCTTGGGGCAAATGTCCTGGGGATACACAACGTGCTGTGTATGACTGGAGACCATGTCTCAGCAGGAGATCACAAGGGCGCAAAGCCTGTGTATGATATAGAGTCTGTGCAGCTGCTCAAGATAGTGGATGCCCTTAACAACGGGAGGGACATGATGGGCAACGAACTGAAAGGGGCAACCAACTTCTTTCAGGGTGCAGTGGTGACACCGGAGGCAAACCCTGTAGAGCCTCAGCTCATAAAGTTTGAGAAGAAGGTAAAGGCAGGTGCAAGGTTCTTTCAGACCCAGGCAATATATGATATAGAGAAATTCAAGGAGTTCATGGGGTTTGCAAGACGGTTTCCCGTAAAGGTCCTGGCGGGCTTTGTTGTCCTCAAGAGTGCAGGCATGGCCAATTTTCTCAATAAGTTTGTCCCCGGTATAAAGGTCCCCCAGGAGCTTATAGATGAGCTGAAGGCAGCAGGGAAGGAGAAGGCCCTTGATACAGGGCTCAACATCACTGCAAGACATATCAGACAGCTCAAGGAAGAGAAGATCTGCGATGGTGTCCATATCATGGCCATAGGCATGGAGGATAAGGTCCCAATTATAATGGAAAGGGCGGGCCTTCTTTAACCTCTGCTAAGTCGGTCTTTTTATCGGCTGAACCATTGGTTCTCATGAAAGAATTATGGCAGCACCTGCCTGAACACATCAGCCCTACCATCTTTACCATAGGCCCCTTCCAGCTCAGATACTATGGCCTCATGTATCTGGTCGCCTTCTCCATCGTCTATATCCTTGTCCTCTATAGATTGAAGACAGAAGATTTCAGATACGAGAAGACACTCATCCAGGACTGCTTCGTATGGCTGATACTCGGCCTCATGATAGGGGCAAGGATCGGATATGTGCTGTTTTACAACCTGCGATACTATCTATCACATCCATTGGAGATCATCCTTCCATTCAGTTTTGAAGGAGGCCTCCACTTTACAGGCCTTGCAGGCATGTCGTATCATGGAGGCCTCGTTGGCGTCATAATCTCGGCCATTATATTCTGTTATAAAAGAAAGATCGACTTCTGGGATCTCTCGGATCTCTTTGTGCCGACAATACCCCTTGCCTATACCTTTGGCAGGATAGGGAACTTCCTTAACGGAGAGTTATATGGCAGGATCACGGATGTTCCGTGGGGTATGTACTTCCCCCTTGACAGCACCCATCAATTGAGACATCCATCACAGCTCTATGAGGCATTCTTTGAGGGGATATTCCTGTTCCTTGTCCTCTGGAGTATCAGGAGGAAGAGACCGTTTAAGGGATTTTTTATCCCTCTATACCTCATAGGCTATGGCACGGTGAGATTCTTTATTGAATTCTTCCGTGAACCCGACCCCCAACTTGGCTTCATCATAGGCTTTCTCACGATGGGACAGATACTATGTCTTGTGATGATATTATCAGGGATTATCCTCATATACTACAGGAAACCCTCTATCTGAGAGTTAAAGATTAATTTTAAAAACTTGTGTTATAATGACAATTAAAATTAATTTAAATGAAAGGAGACTTAATTATGAAGGCAAAGGTTGGTGATAAGGTGAGGGTTCATTATACCCTGAGGATAGATGATGAGGTATTTGAATCCTCCGTTGGGATGAAACCTATTGAATTTGTCATCGGTAATGGCGATTTATTGCCAGGCTTTGAGAACGGTGTCATTGATATGTCACCTGGAGAGACAAAGACCATCCATATCCCTGCTGAAGAGGCATATGGGCCACGGGATGAAAACAAGGTGTTCGATTTTGACAGGAGCAGGGCGCCAGAGGGTTTTGAGCCAGAGATAGGCCAGATGGTTCAGATGTATAGACCTGATGGCAAGTCCATAATAGTGACGGTGGTTGACATCACTGATGAGTATTTCAAGATGGATGCAAACCACCCACTTGCAGGGAAGGATCTTACGTTTGACCTCGAGCTGGTAGAGATCGTAACTTAGTGAGCCATGCCCCCTTTCACCGTTCAGGACTTCCTCAAGAAGAAGCGCGAGGGCCAGAAGATCACCATGCTCACTGCCTATGACTTCCCCTTTGCAAGGATTGTAGATGAGGCAGGCATTGATGCAATCCTTGTAGGCGACTCTGTGGGGATGGTTGTGCAGGGGCTTGAGAACACCCTGCCTGTAACCATGGAAGAGATGCTCTACCACACGAGGCTGGTCAGCAGGGCAGTAAAGTCTGCAATGGTTATAGGAGATATGCCTTTCATGTCCTATCAGACCTCCCTGGAAGAGGCGGTACGAAATGGTGGGCGGTTTCTCAAGGAGGCAGGTGCATCAGCAGTAAAGATCGAGGGCGGGTCTGAGATCGCAGAACATGTCCGCGTGATGACCCGCTCTGATATCCCCGTGATGGCCCATATAGGGCTTACACCCCAGGCCATACACAGAATGGGTGGTTACAGGGTTCAGGGCAGGGATGAAGAGACGGCAAGACGATTGATCGAGGATGCCCACATCCTTGAAGACGCAGGCGCCTTCTCCATCGTGCTTGAGGCGATACCGATGGAGCTTGCAAAAAGGATCACGGAGGAATTAACGATCCCCACCATAGGTATAGGCGCAGGCCCTCACTGTGATGGACAGGTCCTTGTCCTCCATGATGTCCTGGGCCTCTTTGAGAGGTTCATACCCAAGTTTGTCAAACGATATGCAAACCTCAAGGAAGAGGCTTTAAAGGCGATCAGGGATTATAAAGAAGAGGTTGAGAAGGGAATATTCCCTGCAAAAGAGCACAGTTTCAGGTGAGTGCAAGACGGGTGGACAACTTTTCTTAAATTTTAAATACCCCTGTATCCACCCACTCCTTTTTCAATATTGACCAGAAGTCTCTGGCAAGGCCATTCAAGACATATTCGTAGGGAAGCCAGCCATACCCAGAGTCGCCCCACCCTGTCCCCCAGGAATTTCTTATAAGAAAGGCACCCTTGGTCTCTAAGCCACACAATCCTGTATTTCTGATCGTGATCTTATCATCATAGCCTACAGCAACCACCGCATGTCCTCCCAAGACCCTCTCTCCTCTACATGGATAGGGGATCTTCCCGTCCTTACTTGCCTGGTCAATAGAACTATATACAGTAAAACCAAACATTGAGGGATGCCCTGCACACAGATAAATCTTGAGTCGGGTTAACAGCAGGTTCTTAGGTGTTCCTGGGGGATCGTGCCTGTAATACTTGATTGTCTGGTAGTTCTGTGCAAAGGCATAACAGAATGCATTTGGCTCCTTATCAAAATCCGATATATTATAGGGCCAGTACTCCTCAGGCGGCACGCCAAAAAGCACAAGTGCAGCCATAGTGGTCCTGAGAAAGGCACCTGTATCACCTCTCCAGTGCAGGAGATTACGGGTTGTCTTATAAAGAAACAGCCTTGACGCATCTATATATCTACCAAATGCCCTCTTTTCATAATACTCCACCATCCCCACCCCTGCATGAGCAGTGCAAGAGCCCAGTGGACCTTGGTCCTCCACGGGTGAACACCACTGTCTCAGATCCACTGAAGGGAGTAGCATCAATTTCTTTCTGGTGATCCCAGTGGGTGAGATGATCTTATTTATTGCTTCATGCTCCTCTGTATAGTCTCTGAAGTCAGGATAATCGGGGATCCATCCCATACCCATATTCATCACTTGTAGTCTCTCGGTCACCACACCCTCCTTGACTGTTCCTACATATCCTAAATAATTGGATCTTAAGAATCACCTACCCAAATGGGTAGGTGATTCTTCTTAACCAAAAATGGGTCTCGTTACGGTAGCTGCCAATGATGGATCGGAGGGTTTTGAGGCAGTAGACAGAGAAAGGACAATCTGAGATGACGAATGGTCAGTCAGTATCAATTAATCCCTGCTCAAGGGCTATCGCAACTGCCTGTGTCCTCTTCACGGCATCGAGTTTACGCATGATCTGTTTAATATGGAACTTCACCGTATTCTGACTTATAGAGAGTATCTTTGATATCTCCCATGTGCTCTTACCTTCCTTTATCCATTTCAATACCTCCTTCTCTCTGCGCGACAGTGTGGTGTTACAGTGCCTTTTCTTACAGAATATCCTGATCAATATCTGATGGAGATGGGGGATAAAATACCGGAGCAAAATCTCCGTCCTCACATCCCTATTTATCGATCTGCCCGCAAAAGAGAACAGACTCCCTTTATCACCTTTGAGATTCCTCATCCCATCAGTATAGCCGCTCTTTAGCCCAAAGTCTTCTGCACGGGATACAAACACCCTGGGGGCATTGTATTTTCTGTATGTATCTGCCCAGTATTGCAGCCTGAAATTCAAGCAATTCTCCCTTACGAGATTGGGATCGATCTTGTTAAAGGGTACCAGGTGGTTAAATTTGTTTATGAGCCTTATTAGATCCTCATCACTATTACAGAAGATGCTTTCATGGATAAGCTCAAGCAGATAGATGGCGTCATTCTTGGTGAGGACATTATAAATATCCTTTAATGAATACTCTCCCATACGGATATTTCTGTTATAACCGTATATACTTCAGGAGACGCTATAGAGACCTTCTTAAAAGACACTAATTAATGTCCTGCTCGACATCCTTAACATAAACCGGTATCTACTATAAATGAGTCTTTCCTATAATTTCCACTTAGTTAACCTATCCGCCATCTCCATGATCGCCCTACCCCATCCCTCAGGTCCTATTCCATCTGCCTTTATGAGGTTCCTGACCCTTATCCTCTTGTCATATCCACCATCATGCCTCTTAACGATTACTGGATAATCCACCCTCCTCAACATCTCCACATCATTAAGACTATCACCAACCCCTATGGTCATAACCTCTCCAAATTGCCTCATATATAAATCCTTCAGTATGTCAACCGCTCTGCCCTTATTCGTGTTGCCCATGAGATGGAAGAATTCACCCTGTGTAATATTGAGCCCCATTGCTTTAACTCTTGTCTTTAAGGCCATCAATTTATTCGTATCTCCGATGAATACAAAGGGCTCATCAAAATCTCTCTCCTTTGCAAGCCTGGCCTCTAAGGGTTTGAGTCCCGTAAGACTGGCGACCTCTCCAATGGTCATATCACCAAATCCTTTTATCTTAAAACCCTCTGATTGTAGTCGTTTAATGGTCTTTCTCAGATCTGGATATGGTGTGCCAAGGATGATGATAAGATACCCTCCCTCTTCCTTAATTTTTAACTTACCCTTAACCCTTAATTTAAAGTATCCCTTTGGAATAAATATCCCTCCACCATTCTCTGAGATGAAGGGGTGTGTGTTTTTGAGTTTCCTTCTATAAAGTTCTATCTCTGGCCTGGTCTTGCTTGAGCTGATGATAAGTGGTATATCCCTCTCCCTGAGGAGTTTAATTGCTGATATTGCTCCCTTGAATGAATATGTATGGGCGTCAAGGAGTGTTCCATCCAGGTCTGTAAAGATGATCAACTTCTTCAAATAGAAGAACCTCTAACCTTTCATCAATTGGATAAAAATGGTATAAACTATGGACTTGATGACATGTTGCTTTGTTGTCTAAATTTGTCAATTATCTCTGAAATCCTCTCTACAAATTCCCTTGCCGTCTTTACTGCATCCTCTGCATCCTCTCTGGAGTATTTTACAAAATCTTCATAATCAGCATCCTCTCTCAGCGCTTTCAGGATAGAATATTTCTTGGTGAAATCCTGTGGGATTAATCTTGCCTCTCTTACCAGCTGCTTTGAAAACATGGTTTTAACCCCTTCGTGGGTTGAGGCTCTGATATCATAGAGTATGAGGATCGCCCTTGATATTGCATGAATGGCAAAATATGATTTAGAGATTGCATCATTAAAGAGGCCTTCCTTGAGGAGGACCTCCGCAGCCCTTAATCTCTCCAGTGCCACGGTCTTACGGTACTCTGCAAGTGCAACTCTATCCTCAAGACTGAGGGGTTCTTTCATATATAACCATCCCTTCCTTCTCTATCGACAGAATGAACGGGCTCTTTGAGACCTTGAATCTGCGATACTCCTCATCAGAAATAATGTGTATGGTGAGAGGAATTTCATAATGAAGTATATCCTGCTCGACCATATTGCCGATTTCAAAGATTCTATTAATCGACTCCCTTCTTTTATGTCTGAGGATGATCAGGACGTCAATATCCGAATCAGGACTGAATATCCCTTTTCTCCGAGAGCCAAAAAAAATCATTCTCAGGACTTCATCATCCAGTGAAGATACCACGGCCCTCCTCAACATATTTATGGCCTCACTGGTTGTGACCTCAGGTGTCTTTATCAATGTCATGAGCTATTATACCACTTTTATCCATTTCTCCCTAACCCTTTTGTGGATAAATCAGAGAGCTTGATCATTTATTCAATCACTATCAACTGCATATCCATCACATTGGTGCCTGTTGGGCCTGTTATGAGCAATTCTCCTGTCTTTTCGAAGAAGGTGTAAGAATCGTTATTGTTCAGGTAATTGCGGGGATCAAGACCCTTGCCTATTGCCCTCCTTACAGTATCTCCATTGACAACGGCGCCTGCAGCATCTGTGGGACCATCGGTGCCATCAGTGCCTGCTGAAAGCAGGGTTATCCCCTCAATGCCATCAACCTCTATTGCAAAGGACAGGGCGAGCTCCGTATTCCTTCCACCCCTGCCACTTCCCCTGACAGTCACTGTTGTCTCCCCTCCCGAGATCAGGCAGAGCGGTCTCCTGGGCCTGTGAGGCATTGAACCCTTGAACTCTCTGGCCTTGTCAGCAAGCCACCTTCCTGCATCCCTTGCCTCACCGGTGATGGTTGAACCTATTATCTCGGCTATGTAACCCCTTCTTTCAGCACACTCCCTGGCAGCCTCAAGGGCCAGACGATTATTCCCTATTATTACATTCCTTACCTTTCTGAACACAGGACTGCTATCATCCGGTGTCTCGGATATCTTCCCCTCTCTGCCCTTTTTAAGCACATCCATCACGTCACGCGGGATCCTCTTTGATAAACCATACTTATCTATCACATCCAGTGCCTCTGCATATGTTGTTGGATCTGGTGCTGTTGGACCTGAGGCGATAACATCGAGACGGTCACCTATGACATCTGAGAGTATGAGACTCACCACCTCGGCAGGATGGGCAATCTCGGCAAGCCTTCCACCCTTGACCTTTGAGATATGCTTTCTCACTGCATTAATCTCGTTAATATCAGCCCCTGCCTTGAGGAGCAGGTCTGTAACCTCCTGTTTCTCTGCAAGCGTTATCCCGTTACACGGTGATACAAGGAGTGCGGAGCCGCCACCTGAGATAAGGGATATGACCATCGTATCTTCAGCGGCCGTGCTTACAAGTCGTAGCACCTCGTTGGTTGCCTCCATGCCGTTTTCATCAGGCACAGGATGACCTGCCTCATATATCTTCAGAGCAATGGTGCGGTAGTGCAGTGGTTCTGCTGATCTGTCGTTCTGCTGCACGGCGCTGTGTCCATATTTGGTTATCACAATCCCCTCTGTTATCATCCCCTTATCAAAATATTCATATACCGGATACGCCATCTGGACCGATGACTTGCCAAAGCCTATTAAAAGTCTCCTCTTGAATTTGCCAGGGTCCAGCTCACGGAGATGTCTCTCAACCAGGAGAGAGGGGTTGACGGCCTTTATTGCCTCATGAAATATCGCCGTAAGATCCTCCCTTGACATCACCAAGTTCCCTTGACCATTTGGTCTTTAACGGTTATACTTGTCATAAAAATATCATAATAGTTATGACCGACTTTTACCAGACAGGGGTTATAGCAACACTACACAAATTCGGGAGGCCAAATCTTGAGAAGCTTGAATCAGAACTATCATGGTACTCCCAGGAAAGACCCATAGCACTCGTATTGCCGTCCCTTTACTCAGAGCTTGAGGGAGATGCCCTTAAAGGGATAATCCAGGAATTAAAGGGTGCCAAATACATAAGAGAGATCGTCGTTACCCTTGGCCCGTGCACAGAGGAAGAATTCAGCCATGCAAAGACCTTCTTCTCTACCCTTCCACAAAAGACGAGGCTGATCTGGAACAATGGGAAGAGGCTGACCGAGATATATGAGATTATCAAGTCAACCGGCCTGCCACTGGGTGAACCGGGGAAGGGCCTATCGGCATGGATGGCATACGGCTATGTGCTCTCTCAAAAGGATATCAGGGTGATAGCTCTGCATGACTGTGATATCCTGACCTACAGTCGTGAGATGCTTGCAAGGCTGTGCTATCCTGTCACAAGCCCCAACCTTGATTATGAATTCTGTAAGGGATACTACAGTCGTGTCACCAACAAGATGCATGGAAGGGTTACAAGGCTCTTTGTTGCTCCCCTTCTCAGGTCACTCAAGAAGATACTCGGCCATCTCCCGCTCCTTGAGTTTCTTGATAGCTTCCGATACCCGCTTGCAGGTGAGTTCTCCATGGATGTCGATCTTGCAAGGATCAATAAGATCCCTGGTGACTGGGGACTCGAGATCGGCATACTCGCAGAGGTATACAGGAATTGTGCGGTCAGGAGGGTCTGTCAGGTGGATATTGCAGACAACTACGAGCACAAACACCAGATACTCTCAGCGGATGACCCGTCAAAGGGCCTCCTGAAGATGTGTATAGATATATGCAAGTCCCTCTTCAGGACCCTTGCATCAGAGGGGGTTGTGTTCTCAGAGGGTTTCTTCAAGACACTGATATCGACCTATGTGAGGACAGCACAGGATATGCTCAAGAGATACGAGGATGATGCCGCAATAAATGGCCTTGAATTTGACAGGCATGAGGAGAGCCTTGCCGTTGAGGCATTCACCAGTGGCATAAAGAGTGCCGCAGATACCATCATGACCGATCCCCTCGGGGTTCCTTTGATCGCAAGCTGGGACAGGGTTACATCTGCCCTGCCAGATATACTCGATATGATCAGGAGGGCCGTTGAGGATGACAATAAATAAAACCATAAGAAGGAGGGTATCATGACTTTCTGGGAGAAGATCCAGAAGGATGTTAAGAGGAGTATCGAAGAGGGTATCGCTGCCCTGAGAGAAGGTGGAACAACGGTATCAAAAAAGATCGAGTTATTGACGGAGGAGGGGAAGAGGAGATACAAGATTCATACCCTTCATATGAAGGTCAAGGATGAGTTTGAGAGGCTCGGTGGGCAGCTCTATGACCTTGTAACAAAGAAGGCTAAGGACCCTCTATCAAACAGAAAGATCACATCCATCATCTCAAGGATAAGGAGGCTGGAGAACCAGATAACAAGGCTTGAAAGAAAGGCACCAAAACGGAAGGGATGAGACCATAGGTGTGAACAGACTAAATGGCAAGGTATAGTCCAAAGGGAAGACCATCAGACAAAGAGACACCCATTCAACAGATAAGGCCCTTTGAATTCAAACAGTGTATCGCCATCCTTAAGGCAACAGGGAAGAAGGCATCTACAATCAGGGAGCTCCGCAATGGTATATCAGAGGTCAGCGATGAGTGTATATTCCACCATGTCTATCAGTATTTTTTAAAAGGCCACATCCTCGAATACACAAATGACTTCGCACAATGGACCGCCCACTTTCTTGAAGAGAGGGCACTTGCGGAACAGCTCTCGAATCTCGATCCATACATGTTCCATTCTATAGAGGATGTGAGGAAAGAACTCCTAAGGATCATAGACACCTTCCTGGAATCATTCCCTGAACCAAGGCCTGTGCTTGCAGGTAATGAATTCTATTTCTCGGAGGCGCTCACTATTGTGTTTCCCTGTGGCGTAAAGGCAAAGAATCTTGCCGAATTTCTGGTTGCCATAAAGAATGTCGATGCCGAAAGCATATATTACCACTTCTATGAGGCAAGGATGCGGCTTGGCGGTGGGGTGGACGACTTCTCAAGGTGGATCGAAGGGTCACTCAGGAGAAAGGATCTCGCAGAGAGGATAAGGAATATCGATCCATTTATGCACAATCTGGATGGCATAAGGGAACAGATTGCAGGGTTTGTTGAGGAAGACCTGAGGATAGAGATGGAGGCGCCCTGAAGGATGATCCAGCAGTATAAAGGCATAGCACCAAAGGGTGATATACTGTTAATCCAAAAACTCTGTGAGAAGCTGAGGGGCAGGTGCATCCTTAACATAAACTCTACCAGGAAAGGTGGTGGTGTTGCTGAGATCCTCCAGAGGATGACACCACTGCTCAAGGGGCTTGATATTGATGCGAGGTGGGAGGTGATAGAGGGAGATGATAGGTTTTTTGATATAACCAAAAAGATACACAATACCCTACAGGGCAACATGGATATGATTACAGAGGATATGTGGGATCATCATCATGCGGTTAATGAGGCAAACTCCCGAAAGATAGACCTTGATGCCGACTTTGTCCTGATCCATGACCCTCAGCCAATCCCCCTGATCGAGTATAGAAAGAGGGGCTTCTATGTCTGGAGGTGCCACATCGATGTATCGAATCCGCTTCCTGATATATGGCAGAGACTCGAAAGATATGTAAGATCTTATGATTGTGTGATATTCTCCGTCTCAAAGTTCTCCAAGTCACTGCCTGTGGATGAATTCATAATCCCTCCTGCCATAGACCCTCTGAGTGATAAGAACATAGAGCTGACAGAGGAAGAGGTTAAAAGGACGATGGATAAGCTGAATGTGCCAATGGACAAACCCATACTCTTGCAGGTGTCACGATTCGATGTCTTTAAGGATCCGATCGGTGTGATCAATGCCTACAGGAGGGTCAAGAAATACAATGACTGCAGGCTTGTCCTTGCAGGCAGCCTCGCAACCGATGACCCTGAGGGCACCAGGGTCCTGAACGAGGTAAGAGACTATGCAGGGAACGACCCTGATATACACATACTCTTATTGCCACCCTCTGCTGCAAGGGAGATAAACGCACTCCAGAGGGCTGCAACGATCGTGCTCCAGAAGTCCCTCAAGGAGGGCTTTGGCCTAACTGTATCAGAGGCTATGTGGAAGGAGAAACCTGTTGTTGGAGGCGCAGTGGGTGGGATACCATATCAGATAACCCATGGGGTGACTGGCTTTCTTGTCTATTCTGTCGATGGAGCTGCCTTCAGAATAAGACAGCTCCTCAATAATCCAGGGATGAGAAAGAGGATAGGGCAGAAGGCAAAGGAGTATGTGAGGAGAAACTTCCTTATAACAAGGCAGATAAGGGATTATCTATCTGTATGGTATTTTCTTGAGAACAAGGGACAGAAGGCCATTGAGCTATGAGTCAACTCTCAGAGAAGGTCTCATTTATAGAGAAGCTTCCAAAGAGGTCCCTGATTATTGTATCAAACAGGGAACCATACATACATAAGAAGATAGGACAGTTCATAAAGGTCTCAAGGCCTGCCGGTGGTCTCACCTCTGCAATGGATGAGGTCCTGAATGCAATCGGTGGGAAATGGGTTGCATGGGGAAGTGGTTCTGCAGACAGGGAGACCGTTGATAACAAGTCCTGTGTGCCTGTGCCACCAAACAGGCCACGCTATACCCTGAAGAGGGTATGGCTCACTCCAGAGGAGGTGGACAACTACTATCACGGATACTCCAATCATGTCCTCTGGCCACTGTGCCACATAACGCTGGAGAAGGTGTATTTCAGGAAGAAATACTGGGATGATTATCAGAAGGTTAATCAGGCATTCGCCAATGCCATCCTTGAAGAGGCAGACAAGAGGTCCATAGTCTGGATCCATGATTATCACCTGTGTCTCCTGCCAAGGATGCTCAGGAGGATAAACCCCGAGCTTACAATCGCACATTTCTGGCACATACCATGGCCTGACTACAGTGTCTTCAGGGTCTGCCCCCAGGCTGAGGAGATAATAAGGGCGCTCCTGAGTAATGACCTCATAGGCTTCCAGATACCCTTATTCGTGAATAATTTTATCGATTGCGTCTGCAATCTCCTTGAGGATGCCAGGGTCGACAGGGCCCGCTCGAACATAATCTATAAGGGTCATATCACAAAGCTCCAGGCCTTTCCGATAAGTGTCGATTATAAAAAATTTGACTCCCTCGCCTCCTCACCAAGGACAGTAAAGACCATCGAACAGTTAAAGGACAGATATAACCTCTATGATAAGTACATAGGGATAGGTGTTGACAGGCTCGAGTATACAAAAGGCCTGATAAAGAGGTTTCAGGCCATAGACCTGTTCTTTGATAGATACCCTGAATATAGGGGCAGGTTTACATTCATACAGATAACGGTCCCCACAAGGATAAAGGAACCTTATATAAGCTACAAGGCAACCCTTGAGAAGTTGATCAGGGAGATCAACAAGAAGTATTCAACCGACACATGGATGCCCATTATATACAGAGACACCAAAGCAGAACACGAAGACCTGGTTGCCTTCTACAGGATGGCGGATGTGGCCATTATAAGCTCTATATATGATGGGATGAATCTGGTCGCAAAGGAGTTTGTGGCCTCACAGGTGGACATGAAAGGGGTGTTGCTTCTGAGCGAGTTTGCTGGAGCTGCTGAGGAGCTTGATGGAGCCATCCTCGTCAACCCATATGATCTTGAGGAGTTCTCAGAGTGTATCAGAAAGGCCCTCAGCATGTCCAGGGCAGAGAGGCGGTCAAGGATGAAGACCCTCAGGATGCAGGTGAAGGAGAGGGATATCTATAAGTGGATATCCGACATCCTTGAAGAGATATCCATATTGTATTCAATGAAGCCCTATAGATATCGATATGTCTTCAAATATCTTGAGAAGATCCCCAGGGACAATCTGTTCCTCTTCCTTGATTACGACGGCACACTCACACCAATCGTAAGGACCCCTGAAAAGGCGGTGCTCTCAGAGGATATGCGTTCAATCATCAGGATGTTGAAGGAGAGGATGCCCGTGGCGATTGTAAGTGGCAGGGGCCTGGATGATGTAAAGGAGAGGGTTGGTCTGCCGGACATAATATATGCTGGAAATCACGGAGCTGAGATATGGGATGGAGAGAAACTGGTTGTAAGCCCTGAGCTTGGCGACAATAAAAGGATCCTTGAGCAGATCATCAGGGAGATGAGAGAGGCCCTCTCCTCTGTCAGGGGGGTGATTATTGAAGAGAAGGGTATCACGGCGAGCATCCATTACAGAAAGGTACAGTCCCGTGATCTTGGTAAGGTGTTCGACATATTCTGGTCAACCGCTGAAAGGTATAAGGACCTCTTCAGGATAACATCGGGCAAGAAGGTCTTTGAGATAAGACCGTATGGGATATGGAACAAGGGCGATGCAGTAAAATGGATCATTAAAAACCTCGGAAAAGACAGGATGCCTATCTATATCGGTGACGATGTGACTGATGAGGATGCCTTCAAGATATTGCGTGGAAGGGGTATCGGGATAAGCGTTGGAAGGAGTGAGGAGGCCGATTATTATCTCAGAAATCAGAAAGAGGTGAAGAGGTTTCTCGTCTGGCTTGGGGATCTTGATACATGAGTCTGAAGGATATAGATGTCACAAAACTGGCCAGACTCAGACTCGGAGAACATACCACTCTCATCATAATCTCAATCGTGGTGGGGCTCCTGAGTGGCTTTGGAAACATGCTCTTCCGTGCAACCATGGGTTTTGTCCATGAGGTGGTATTCATAAATGGTTCAAGGCTCCTGCATATCATGGATGGTGGTCTCTCCAGGGTGTTTACCCCCATCCTGCCTGTAACAGGTGCCTTACTCCTCATACCCCTGATCCTTGCCTTCCGTGAGGAAGTCAGTGGGTATGGCTTTCCAAGGTTCCTGGAAGAGGTCAATGTAAGGGAGGGGAAGCTCAGGGCAAGGTCAATATTTATAAAGATCCTCAGTGCGGCCTTCACCATAGGAACAGGTGGTTCTGCAGGTGTTGAAGGCCCTATTGCCCAGATTGGCGGGGCAATAGGCTCTCTAACAGGCCAGGTAATGAAGGTGTCCCGTAACAGAATAAAACTACTTATTGCCGCAGGCTCTGCAGGCGGGATAGCGGCCACCTTTAATGCCCCTATTGCAGGTGTAATGTTTGCCACAGAGATCGTCCTTCTTGGAAATTACGAGATGACCTCATTCTCTGCGATAGTCATTGCCTCAGGAATTGCCACCATTGTCTCCAGGATTTACTATGGTGGCAACCCCATATTCAGGGTGCCTGAATACGAACTCTTGAGCCCATATGAGATCCCACTGTATATGATACTGGGTGTGATCGTTGGAGCGGTGGCAGTCCTGTATATAAGGGTATTCTACAGGGTGAAGGATGAATTCGAGAGGCTGAAGCTCCATCCCCTGCTGAAACCTGTATTGGGTGCATTTATAGTAGGGATGATAGGGATAGCCTTCCCCCAGATCATGGGAGATGGTTATGAGTTTATACAACAGGCCCTTGAAGGCAGGATCATCTTTATCGTAATCATCCTCCTTGTCTTCTTAAAGATCCTTGCCACATCTGTTACACTTGGATCAGGAGGGGCTGGTGGTGTATTTGCCCCTGCCCTGTTTATCGGCGCAATGCTTGGTGGCAGCTTTGGTTACATATCCCATACCCTCTTCCCTTCAATCACTGCCAATCCAGGGGCCTATGCAACAGTAGGGGTTGGCGCCTTCCTCTCTGCATCCACCCATGCACCACTGACAGGGATGTTCCTGCTGTTTGAGATGACAGGTAACTACAGGATCATCATACCCATAATGTTTGCCAGTATAATCGGCACCCTCACTGCAAGGCGCCTCTACAGAGACTCTATTGACACGGTTGAGTTATCAAAGAAAGGCATAGAGATACACGAGGGACGGGAGGCAAGCATCCTCAGCACCATAAGGGTGGGTTCTGTGATGAGAAAGCACTTCAAAACAGTGAAGGAAGACACACCAATAAATGAGCTCCTCAAGGAGGTCACAGAGGGAGACAGCTTTTACTTCCCTGTCGTGGATGATAAGGGGCTACTAACAGGCATTGTATCACTCCATGACATACGGAGTGTCCTCTTCGAGGAGGACCTGAAGGAGATACTGAGGGTAAAGAATGTGATGACCAGAAACGTGATCACCCTTACCCCCAATGATAACCTCAAGACCGCTGTAGAGAAGTTTGCCTTAAAGGATATAGGTGAGATACCAGTGGTGGATATATATAATGAGAGAGAAGTCGTTGGTATGCTCAAGAGGGGTGACGTGATCTCTGCCTATAACAGGGAACTCCTGAGAAGGAGTGTTGGATGAAGAGGAAGATACTCCTTATAGAAGAGTCGGTCCTGTTTATAAGCATGATCAAGTGGTTCGTCCTTGCCACTGCCGTTGGTGTCATCGTGGGGGTCTCGACAGCAGTATTCATAAAGATATTGAACTGGAGCATATTCTTTGTCTCCCAGTATAGATACTATTATCTCCTGCTCCCTCTCGCCCTCTTCATCTCGGCACTCTCTGTGAGATACCTTTCGCCAGAGGCAAAGGGACATGGTACCGAAAAGGTGATAGAGGCCATCCACAGACGCGATGGCCTGATCAATCCTCTGACCGTGCCTGTCAAACTCATTGCCACTGTGATCACCATAGCCTTTGGTGGATCGGTCGGGAAGGAAGGTCCGGCAGCACAGATAGGCGCGGGACTATCTTCGACACTGGCAAGACTATTGAGGTTTTCAAAGGAAGACAGGAAGAAGCTGGTTATATGCGGGATCAGTGCAGGCTTTGCCTCTGTATTTGGTACCCCCATTGCGGGTGCGATATTTGGTGTGGAGGTCCTCTACATAGGCAGCATACTCTACGATGTCATATTCCCATCCTTTGTTGCAGGCATAATGAGCTACAGGATCTCCTCCTATCTTGGTGTTGAATATTTTTATACACCCATAGATTTTGTCCCTCTCTTCTCAGAAGGGCTCTTCATAAAGGTACTCATAGGGGCTGTCTTCTTCGGGCTCTGCGCACTCCTGCTTATAGAGACCATGAGGACGGTGGAGTCCATAAGCAAGGCACGGCAGATATGGGAACCCTCAAAGGGGTTTATAGGTGGTTCATTCCTTGTGGTTCTTGCCTTTTTAGGTGCCAGTCCATACCTTGGTCTGGGGCTTGAGAAGATCCAGACAACACTACAGGGTAGCAATGCAACGCCATATGACTTTCTGATGAAGATACTATTCACATCTGTAAGTCTTGCCTATGGCGGAAGCGGTGGAATGGTAACACCTGTCTTCTTCATCGGTGTCACGGCTGGTAGCCTCTTTGGTCAGATAATAGGTTATAATACCTCCATGTTTGCAGCAATAGGTATGGTAAGTCTCCTTGCAGGTGCTGCAAATACACCCATATCAGCAAGCATAATGGCAATAGAGTTTTTTGGCAAGGACATAGCACCGTATGCAGCTGTCTCGTGTATAGTCAGCTACCTTATAACAGGTCATAGAAGTATCTATCCAAGCCAGGTAATATACATCACAAAGTCTCCGACAATCATTATAGAGAGGGGCAAGGAGGTGGAGGAACTTGAGACTATAACCATACAACCAAGACCCCAGAGCCTTACGAGTGTGATATTGAGACTCTTTTATGGCAGTATAAACCTTTATCAGAGGATAAGGAAGGTGTTTAAGAGGACAAGGTGATAAAGTATGCCTGAAACGAGATTGAAGGTCATACTCCTGAGACACACACCCAGCCCTGAAGAGACAGTGGCCATGGCTGCAAAACTATGCTACAGTCCTGCTGATATTGTCTCGTTAAAAGAGAAGATCAGGGCAAAGGACCAGAGGGCCTTTGTTGAGAAGCTGATGCGGATGGGACACATGAGTCCTATAGAGCATGCCTCCTTCACTTTTGCTATTGAGGGGATCTCAAGGGCCTGTTCCCACCAGCTTGTCAGGCATCGAATCGCATCATACAGCCAGCAGTCACAGAGATATGTCTCTGAAAGGTCGGGAGATAATGATGAAATATTTGATTATATAATCCCTCCATCAATAAAGAAGGACAGGAAGGCAAGGGAGATCTTCGAGAGGTTTATGGTAGAGGCACAAAAGACATACGACCTCCTGATCGAGAGACTGGCTGAAAAGGGACTGAAGGGGGAGACAGCCAATCAGGATGCACGGTTTGTCCTTCCAAATGCAGCAGAGACAAAGATCATGGTCACAATGAATGCAAGGGAACTCCTCCACTTCTTCAGACAGAGATGCTGCTACCGTGCACAGTGGGAGATAAGACAGATGGCTGAAGAGATGTTGAGACTCGTAAAAAAGGTGGCACCCACTATCTTCCAGAAGGCAGGACCAGCATGCCTCTATGCCCCATGCCCTGAAGGAGAATATACATGCGGTAAGATAAAGGAAGTAAGGAGGAGATATAAGGTGAAAGATTGAGACTCACCTTTTACTCTTAACCACCTGCTACTAATTACAAATCTAAATAAGGAGGGAGTATGAGAGAGACAAAGATCATTCTGTCAGAGAAAGAGATTCCAAAGAAGTGGTATAACATCATGGCCGACATGCCAAACCTGCCCAGACCACCCCTTCACCCACAGACAAAACAACCTGTTGGACCTGATGATCTGAAGGCAATATTCCCTATGTCACTTATTGAACAGGAAGTCTCACAGGAGAGATGGATAGAGATTCCGGAGGAGGTGCTCAGGATATACTCCCTTTGGAGACCATCCCCATTGCATAGGGCCTACAGGCTTGAGGAGGCACTGAAGACACCTGCAAAGATCTATTACAAGTACGAGGGGGTAAGTCCTGCAGGGAGTCATAAACCGAATACAGCAGTGGCACAGGCATACTATAACAAGAAAGAGGGGATCAAGAGGATTGCAACAGAGACAGGTGCTGGCCAGTGGGGATCTGCAATGGCCCTCGCCGGCAGTCTCTTTGGTATAGATGTAACTGTGTATATGGTAAAGGTGAGTTATAATCAGAAGCCATACAGACGGATTGCCATGGAGACCTGGGGGGCAAAGGTCTATGCAAGCCCATCAGAGGTTACAGAGGCAGGAAGGAGGATCCTTAAGGAAGAGCCTGACAATCCTGGTAGCCTTGGCATAGCTATCTCCGAGGCAGTAGAGGACGCTGCCACACACAGTGATACAAATTATTCTCTTGGCTCTGTCCTGAATCATGTATTGCTCCACCAGACCGTCATAGGACTGGAGGCAAAGAGACAGTTTGAAGTTGTGGGAGACTATCCCGATATTATTATTGGATGCTGTGGTGGAGGGAGTAATCTCGCTGGAGTGAGTTTTCCTTTTCTGCAGGATAAGATAAACGGGAAGGACCTGAGGGTCATAGCAGTAGAGCCACAGTCCTGCCCTACCCTTACAAAAGGAGAATTCAGATATGACTTTGGTGATACAGCAGGACTAACCCCTCTACTTATGATGTATACCCTCGGCCATGACTTCATTCCACCTGGTATTCATGCAGGTGGACTCAGGTATCACGCAGATGCTCCCCTCGTGTGCCAGTTATACCACGACGGACTTATTGAGGCAAGGGCCTATCCACAGACCGCTGTCTTTGAGGCAGCCATACAATTTGCAAAGGCAGAGGGGATTATACCTGCACCAGAGACCGCCCATGCCATAAAGGCAGTAATTGATGAGGCAAACCTCTGCAAGGAAGAAGGAAAAGAGAAGACCATCCTCTTCAACCTCAGCGGGCATGGAATACTCGACCTGCAGGCATATGCAGATTACCTTGATGGCAAACTTGAGGATTACGAGTATCCAGAGGAAAAGATAAAGGAGGCTTTGGCAAAGTTGCCAGAGGTTTAATCTTAAACAAACTTTAAGGAGGGAGGGATTATGAGAGGGAAGTCAAATATGTTTATCGTCTCACTATTGATATTTATATTAATTTATGCATTAGACTTGGTACAACCCACCTACGCCGCTGATATTACATGTCTGGATACCTCTGACACACTGGAAAAGCTTATAGGCTGTATTAAAGATTTTGCGCCATGGTATGACCCAGAGACAGAACAGGGTTATTTTGATGTAAATCCTCCCGTCCGCAAACCTTCGACTGAAGAACTCTCCCACTGGAGAACGATCGTATCAGAGATGCTCAATGGCAGCTGTGAGGAGATTGATTTAAGAAGTCTGACTTTTTATAGGATAGCCGAATTTACAGATGTTGAGACAGGTAAGACTTATTGTGTTGCAATGGAAGTAGAAGACACATCCCCTGAGGACAATGTGGTGGATCGTGGATTTGGCACTATCATAGTATATCCCTTTGCAACACGTAATCTCGTTATACAGGTTCCTCACCCAAAGTATGAATATAATACGGCCATACAAGGGGCAAACATTTTCAAAAATACCTACGCAAGGGTTTTCCTGATGGCTGGTACACACCGTAAGGCAAGTAGTAATCCTTCAACATGTCAACAAAGCTATAAAGAACTCGATGTTGCACATAATACTGATAATTTCTTTTTCTATGCTACATTGGAAATTGAATCCTTTTACTCTGTTAGAGACGAAGACTTCAGAGTCATCCAGTTTCACGGAATGGGGAAAGACGATTGTCAAAACACTGATGTATTTATTACATATGGTGTTAGTGAATCTACCCCACCTGAAGGCGACTTTATAGACTCTGTCAGAGATAATCTTCTCATACAGCAGCCCACTTGGAATGTAGAAATAATCGGCGAAGGAAGCTGCAATTTAAAAGGCACTCATAATGTAGAAGGCCGCTTTTTAAATGGGGTTTCAGCAGAAGATGTATGTGATACATATGCTGCAACACATTCTGGTAGATTTATTCATATCGAGCAGAAACATGATAAAAGAGAAGAAAAATTTTTTGATGATTGGGTCTGGTCAATCTCTAACGTACTCCCAGTTCTTACGGTTATCAAACAGGGACAAGGGGATGGGGTAATCACCAGCACCCCGGAAGGGATAGATTGTGGGACAGACTGCCATGAGCAATATGATCCAGACATAATCGTTACACTCCACGCCTCCCCTCTTGAGGGCTCGATATTTACCGGATGGTCAGGTAACGGTTGTAGTGGAATAGGAGAATGTATTGTAACAATGAACTCATCCGATATAGTGGTGACCGCAACATTTGAATTATGTGAAAATATAAAGGCACAAATTGGAGATACGTATTATACCAGTTTGCAGGAGGCTTATAATGATGCTTCGGATGGAGACACGATAAAAGTGCAGGCACTCACCATTACAGAAGACCTCGACATTAATCGTGATATAAAAATAAACATAGAAGGAGGGTATAGTTGTGATTTTCACAATATTACCGGTTTAACTTTATTAAACGGGACGATACATATATATGATGGTGAAGTTAGAATAGGTGGATTTTATCTGCAATAAGACAATGTCAACAAAAACAAAAGTAGAAAGGAGGTAAGAGATATGAAGACCAAACTGATGATTTTGATTATCGCAAGCCTTTTGATGATGAGTGCAAATGCTTACGCAGGCGGAGATCTTATAGTAGAAGGGAAAGTGGGGGTTGGCATAGTAACCGAGGATCAGGGTTCACCCACATTGAATGCACAATTGGATGTGAGAGGAGACGCAGTATTTAACATTACGAGGGACAATGATGTTGCTATAACTGGCATCTCTACCAAAATTGTAGACAACCAGAGTGTTGGAAATAAAAAAGGAGTTATTGGGCTCTCTGCGACAATAGAACATACCTCAAATAAGGGGGCAAGAGGATGGACAGGGGCCAGTATCTCTATGAGACTTAAGGGGAGTGCTACGGGCTCATATAAACCCCATAGTTTAGCTATCTTAAAGGTTTTCGGTTCTTATCACTCATCAGGAAATTATAGTTTTCAGGATGGAATATATGGTCTTAACATAGGTTTCCCAACCACATATTCAGGGACAGGAACGATTTCCGGGAAAAATTTAAAATTTCTCAGAATAGCTGGATTAACAGGCCCTGGTAATGGAAAATGGAATTTTGAGAATGTATATGGTCTTGATATTAGAGACATGACTCTAAATCCAGATGACTATACGATAAGAAAAGGGACAAGAACTAATACCTTTGCTATCCATATCGAAAAACAAACCGATACTAATACAACATACAAAGGAGCAATCTGGTTGGATGGTGAAGGAGAGGGTGCTGACATAGTCTTTGGTACCAATAAAGAAGCGAGGATATATTTAGAGAATGGTGTACTATATGCAACAGATAATGCCTTTAATGTAACCCAGATATCTCCTCATGACCCAGAGACAGGAGAGTGGGTATTCTATTCAAAAAATCTAAAGACAGGCAAAGTTGTTCGTGTGAACATGGAGAAGCTTATAAGGGCTGTGGAGAAACTTACAGGTGAGAAATTCATGATTGAGACATATGAAGAGATAAGTAAATAACTCACCATCTGCCTTCTGGAAGGGAATACACCCTGTGTGTGATTCTGAGGCGAAGGTACTGCGGGGCTGGATCAGCAGGATAACACCTGATCCAGCCCCAGTTATTTGGTGTCTTGAGTTCGATCGGATGCGAGGGGTCTGCTGTCTCCTGTACCTCCCAAAGTATCAGGGCAATATCATCAAGAAAGAGCCTGCCCATACCATCAGAAGGGGGATAGTGATCAAAATAGGCCCTCACAGTGCCTGCCTCTTGAGGGGGAGTGAGATCAATATGGAACTCCTCCCAATCATAGGTGCCACCTTCCCTGATGTGAACCTCCGTGGTTGAGATTATATCCCTTGAGTCCCTGAGATACCATCTTATCCGTATACGGAACTCCCCTGCCCTGTCTCCCTTTACATACCCCTTGAGTGTGAGTCTTGCACCTTCTGGAAAGGTGACCCTGTTCTTAAGCCATGTCGTGACAGGTGTTATGTTTTTATAATCCCGCAGGAGCACCATTGCACCTATTCCACTTCTTACAACTGAATTTTCAACGAACCTCTGGTCCGTCAGGTTCCATAAGGAACCTTCATGGAAAGAGTCATCTATATCAAGGTCTTCAAAATCACCATAATGCATCAGTTCACGACCAACCTGGCATGTCGAGGATGTATCGGTCTTGATGGAGGCCAGCATGTCAGAGGGCGAAGTCCTCTGATACATAAATGGCTCGGTTGCCCCGCCAGTGACCTTCAACAAGACCTCTTCTACTGCTTCCTCTATCCTCACCTCTGACTCATCAGAGGCCACCACAACCCTGTTGTTATATGGAAATACTATAGCCCCCCTGAGACCATCTTCTGCGACTGATGGGTCTGCCGAGGGCGGAAGGTATGTTGAGAGATGACCTATATGCCGTCCTATCCTTGCAAACCACTCGCCGGTGACAAGTTTTGGCACATAGCCCTCAAGATAAAATGGCACCACTCTTATACGATGTATCTCCTGGAGGCCCGGTGAAGGCTGGTCCACATCCACAATCACCATATAGGACTGGAATGTCTCAAAGACATCCTGGTCAAATATCAGGTTCCCTATCGACAGAAACGCGTAAACAGAATTGTAGGTGGCTATGCCATATATAGTATGTGGATGATGGGCTATCACGAGGTCTGCACCCTGGTTTATTGAGTGTATTATCTTGCTTCTTATGTTCGCCGTTGGATACTCTCCGTATTCGTCTCCGCCGTGGATGATAGGCACTGCAAACCTGCCCTCAGCCTCTGTTGCGAGAAAACTGGTGATATTTGACTCTGTAAGATATAGTGAGCCTCCTTTGACAATCGGTGCATCAAGGGCAATATACAGATACTCGTCAGGCCATGGATTGGGTGTGCCTTCAGGAAAGTGTATGGGGCGTATGCCATTGTAGCCCTGCATGGAGATATCAACGGAGTTTATGTTTATCCTGAGGAAGTTATTCAATGCCTCTGTCTTGCTCATGCCAGCACCAAACCAGTAGAGCCCTGACGACCTGATGGTATCAAGGGTCTTTATCATCCCCTCTTCCAGATAATCATACACATGATTATTGCCAAGACTTACAGACTCTATACCTGCATAAGGAATGGCACCTATGGTCTCTGGATAGGAGAAGAATGTATAGGTCTTGTACGGATGTTCAGTTGAGGTGTCTGTAATAAATGGGGATTCAAGGTTCACATTTGTGAAGTCATCCACCAGGAGGATGGGTCTTATATACTCCGTGATAGCCTTTGCATCCTCAAGCCTGCTTCCTGGCCTTATCAGATCCCCTATCTCGCCCTCTACACCATCCTCATCCCTATCGACATATCTACGGCCAAACATCACATCACCTGCAAAGATCATCCTCACCCTTCCGTCTTTTCTCTCCGTCATTACTATCTTGCCTGCATCGACCATCGTCTCTGAAAGGGGCCTCTGGAGATCAACAGGGACGATCTCCACATAATAACCCTCTCTCTCGGCCCTTATCAGGACAGACCTCCTGTAGAGGTCCGGCAGGCTGAACCATCCATCTTGATCTGTTGAAGCTACCCTTCCGTTATTAAGAGAGGCATCTCCCCAGCCTATCAATCTGATCATTGCACCGGAGAGTGGTCTGCCGGCCTCATCAATGACCTGGCCCTTCAGCCCTATTGGAGTGTGCAGGTATTGTTCATCAAAGGAGGTCTCAAGCTCTGAGAAGCTGATCTGTTTACCCGATGAACCTCCATAACCAGAACAGCCTGTTATCACGATACAGAAGGTGAAAAACAGGGAGATGATGAGCTTGTAATCAATCATTTATGCTCCTTACACATCTTGCAAGACCAGGGGAATTGATATCCATACTGCCCACATATCCATCCTCGAAATTTATCACCCATCCATATGAGATATGGGCTGTGTGAAATGTGGATGACCAGTAATGTGTTGACACCGTAGCAGGGAAATAGGCAGTGTTTATTGAAGGGCTATGGGCTGAATAGTCTACTATGGACTGCAATTCCCTGATATTTGGTAGTCTCCAGTCTTTATGCCCCTGAAGGGTGAGACCCTCGCAGTAGCTGATTGCCCCTTCAAGCCCGAGTCCTGTGCTGCTGTCATCCTTCTGCCACATAAGGCCTGTCCGCAGGTCTGTCACTGTGCCATCGCCATTGTCAACAAACCTCTCAGGGGGAAAGGCCCCATCCCTGACGCATATCACATAATTGTAGTATGCCCTGTAGTGATTGAAGGCATAACCGTCGTAGAAGAAGACAAACCATGCCTTGGATGAATCACGAACATTTATATCAGATGACCAGTAATGGGAAGACCTTATCCCATTGAATACAGGATCAATGGCTGGTGAGAACCTTTCATAATGCACAATGCCCAATAACTCCTTGATTGACGGCAGCCTCCAGTCACTGTAGCCTCCAAGGGTCAGGTCTCTGCAGTACATGACCGCCTCATCCCAGTTTCTGATCACGCCGTCATCCGTCTTCTGCCACATCAGGCCTGTTATATTATCAGTAATGGTTCCGTCAGCATTATCGGTGTATGAGGGAGGATTAATCGTATAATCAGAGTCCTCTCCGTTTATATCTGTATAAGAAAGGTTCTGTCCTGTATCAGGCAGGGGATAGGGGAAGCCCTTTGTTGGTGTAGCGCTGGTCTCAGGAGATTCCCTGCCCTCGATGCCATCTATATTCACAGAGGTTACCACATAATAGTATGTAACACCACTGGCAAGAGAGGTATGGAGATAGGGATTACTGACCGTCCCGATCTTCGTGCCTGTCTTCCTGTTCACCCCTGCTTCTGTGGACCAGTAGATATTGTATGCCACTGCATCAGGAACATCCTCCCACATAATCATTATCTCCCTCTCCCACGGGATGGCCACCACATATGATGGGGGGTCTGGGGCCGATGGCCCTCCGCCAGCCCCTCCACATGAAGATATAAACATACCGAGGATAAATAATAAAATATGGCCCTTAAGAGATCTAAACCCATCCCCTGAGACCAGGACCATCATATAAAAACCTAATCAAAACAAAATCGCTTTGTCAACAAGAGAGTCCTGATTTTGACTTTTAAGGTGGATCGGTGATAGATTTAAACATGTCCTATGTAATAGCCTTTTCAGGCAAGGGTGGTACGGGGAAGACGACCCTGGCAGCTCTTACTATCAGATATCTGAAGTCAAAGGGGAAGACCCCTATACTGGCTGTGGACGCAGACAGTAATTCCTGTCTGAATGAGGCCCTCGGAGTAGAAGTCCACACAACCATAGGGGCACTCCGCGAAGAGTCCCTCCAGACAGTAAGGAGCGGGATGGATCGACCAGGCGGTATGAGCACAGAGGAGCTCTTTGACTACCAGGTCCAGCAGTCCATTGTGGAGGCAGAGGGATTCGATCTCATAGTCATGGGCAGACCCGAAGGTCCCGGATGTTACTGTGCTGCAAATAATATTATCAGAAAGTACACAGACCGGCTCTCTGAAGACTATCCCTATGTGGTAATAGACAATGAGGCAGGCATGGAACACCTGAGCAGGAGGACCACACACAGTGTGGATCTGATGTTCATAGTGAGTGACCCCACAAAGAAGGGCCTTATCACAGCAGGAAGGATCAACTCCCTCATTGATGAGCTCAATCTGGATGTAAAGAGACGCATCCTCCTGGTGAACAGGGTGGAGGACTCCACAAGAGAGGAGGTCAGCTCCATGATAAGGGAGATGGACCTGGGGACAGAGGGCTTCTTCCTGCTACCACTTGATGATGAGATAGCAAGACTCGACCTTACCGGAGAACCTGTATTCACCATTTCTGAGAACACCGGCCTCCTTAGAGGCTTCTATAAGATACTCGATTCACTGGGCATCTGAATTTACCCTCCCCACCTCCTTATTTAAAATTTTTATTATAAAATTAGGCTGTTAAAAAAATCTTCCTTTTATGTTATTATTTAAAACTTAAACTTTTCTGATCCCCTTAGAGACTAAATATCTACTGCCGAAAGGAGTAAGAGGGTATGATAATCATTGGTGAAAAGATAAGCGTCATTGCTAAGAGGGTGAGAGAGGCCATGAACAATCGTGATAAGGGTCCCATCCAGGAACTGGCAGAGGCGCAATGGAAGGCAGGGGCTCACTATATTGATGTAAACATAGGACCAGCAGAGGAGAAGGGCGAGGAGCTGATGCAGTGGATGGTCGAGACCATCCAGGAGAAGGTGCAGGCCCCACTGTGTTTAGACACAACAAATGCGTCAGCCCTGGAGGCAGGCCTAAAGGCCCACAACAATGAATGGGGCAGACCCATAATAAACTCCACATCCAATGATCCGGAGCGATTTGTAATGCTTGAGCTTGCTGCAAAATACAAGTGTGAGATAATCGCTCTTACAGTTGGCAAGGGTGGACTCCCTGCAGATGCAGAGGAGCGGTGTGCCATTGCTGCCGAGATAATGGCAAGGGCAGGCGAGTATGGTGTGCCCCTTGAGGATATATACCTTGACCCCCTGATCCTCCAGGTCTGCACCACCCAGGATCAGGCACTCCATGCACTCAAGGCGGTGCGGATGTTCAGGGAGCTCAATGATCCACCAATGAAGACGGTGGTGGGACTCAGTAATATATCAAACGGTGTGCCCAAGGAGATGAGGAGTCTCATAGACAGGACCTATCTCACCCTGCTAATGTATGAGGGCCTTACAGCGGCAATAATGAACCCGCTGGACAGGGAACTGATGAACGTGATGAAGACAACGGACGTATTCCTTGGCAATACATTGTATGCACACTCTTATCTGGAGATGTAAAAAACCGTAAAAAGTTATGCGTGATGGTTAGCAGAGCATCTCCTTAACCCATTACGCATCACAGATTACGCATAACGAAACAATCGGAGGTAAACATGGCTTTTACATTACCAAAAGAGAGTTACAGCGGAAAGGTCCTTAGCCTTACATTCGGCAAGGATGATAAGGCCGTAACGATTGGTGGCGAAGATACCCTGCCCTTTCTTTCGTTCGAAGGGAGCATACCAAATAGACCGGCTATCGCCTATGAGATTCAGGACTCCCCCATTGATGACTGGCCTGAGACCCTGAAGGCGGTCTATAAAGATGTGAGTGACGACCCTGTTAAATGGGCACGATACTGCCAGGATGAATTAAAGGCACAGGCAATAGCACTGAGGCTTGTGAGCACCCATCCTGACAGGGAGAATCGATCTGCAGATGATGCAGCAAAGACTGTAAGTGAAGTCCTTTCAGCGGTCGAGACACCACTCATCATACTTGGCTCAAACCATGTGGAGAAGGACTCTGAAGTCCTGGTTAAGGTCTCTGAGGCAGCAAGCGGACATAACTGTGTGATAGGCAAGGCCCAGGAGGGAAACTACAAGACCATCGTGGCAGCTGCACTGGCACATAACCACAAGCTCATCGCCATGTCAGAGCTGGACATCAATCTGGCAAAACAGCTCAACATACTCATAACACAGATGGGCTTTGACAAGTCCAGGCTCATCACCGACCCCATGTGTTCAGCCCTTGGCTATGGCCTGGAATACACATACTCTGTGATGGAGAGGATAAGGCTTGCTGCCCTCATGCAGAACGATGCCACCATGCAACCACCCATACTCGGAGATGTTGGGATGTATGTATGGAAGACCAAGGAGACGATGGCTGAGGAGTCTGATGTACCTGAATGGGGTGCCATTGAGGAGAGGGGCATTGCGTGGGAGTCAATAACAGCAACCTCCATGATAATGGCAGGGGCTAACCTGTTGATAATGAGACACCCTAAGGCAGTAGAAGTGGTGAAGAAGATTATAGATGAACTGATTTGATAAAAAATCTAAACCTTGTTTAGGACTCTTGTGGGGAGGTAAAGATGGCATTATCAGGGATTGAGATATTCAAACTGCTTCCGAAGACAAATTGTAAGAAATGCGGCTTTCCCACCTGTCTTGCCTTTGCAATGGCCCTGGCGCAGGGAAAGACAGAGATCGGGAAGTGTCCTGATATCTCAGAAGAGGCGAAGAGCAAACTGAGCGAGGCATCTGCACCACCGATAAGGACGTTCAGCCTCGGGAAGGGCGAGAAGGCGGTGAAGGTTGGTGGAGAGACCGTGATGTTCAGGCACGATAAGAAGTTCTTTAATCCCACGGTATTGGGGGTGAATATAAAGGACGATCTCAATGATGAAGAGCTCGTAAAGAGGGCAAAGGAAGTGGTGGACTCGGAGATAGAGCGCGTGGGTCAGAAACTGAGGGTTGAGGCCATATCCATCGAATACGCCTCTAACAATCCAGAGAGGTTTGAATCAGCAGTCAAGGCGGTTGCCGAGAGTGCACCAGATGCAATCCTCATCCTGAATTGTGGTGACCCCTCTGTGCTTGAAAGAGCGGTGAAGTTGGTGGCTGACAGGAGGCCACTCCTCTACTCTGCCACAGATGCCAATGCCGAGGCGCTGGCGAATATTGCAAAGGCAAACAATGTACCCCTTGCTGTATCAGCAGAGGGGCCTGAGGCGCTGAGCGCATTGACAGAAAAGATAAAGGCCCTTGGGGTTGAGGACCTTGTCCTTGATCCAAGGCCAAAGAACGCCGGAGAGATGATCCAGCATAACACCATAATCAGAAGGGCTGCGCTGAAGAAGGGCTTTAAACCCCTTGGCTATCCCATCATAAACCTTGTTACAAGGGAGGACTCCTTACTTGAGGCAAATATCGCAGCCATTTCAATCGCAAAGTATGCATCCATTGTGGTGCTCAGCAGCATAGAGAAGTGGAAGAATCTGGCCCTCTTTACCCTGAGACAGAACATCTACACAGACCCACAGGTGCCCATGCAGGTGGAGCAGAAGATTTACAAGATCGGTGAACCAACGCCTGAGTCACCTCTGCTGATTACTACAAACTTCTCCCTCACATACTTTATAGTTGCAGGCGAGGTTGAAAACAGCAAGGTCCCGAGCTGGCTTGCGGTGATGGATTGTGAGGGGCTCTCGGTACTTACAGCCTGGGCAGCCGGCAAGTTTGTCGCATCAAAGATTGCGAACTTCATAAAGGAGAGCGGGGTGGAGAATCAGATAAAGCACAGGGAGCTCATTATCCCTGGGCAGGTTGCCATACTGAGCGGTGCCCTGGAGGACAAGCTTGAAGGATGGAAGGTGATCGTTGGACCGAGGGAGGCAAATGGTATTCCGACATTCCTCAGGAATAGGGCCGCATGATATTGACAATAATATTTTTAATCTGATAATATTTCTTAAATAAGAAAATGATACAAAATACAGAGAAGTACAGAAAGTTCGGTCTGAAGCTGACACCGCAGAGGCTTGCGATCCTCAGATATCTTGATGGCAACAAGTCCCATCCAAGTGCTGAAGATATATACAATGCGGTATCAAAGGAATTCACCACCATGTCGTTCGCAACAGTCTATAACACGCTCGAGGTGCTGAGGGAGAAAGGCATCCTTAGGGAACTGAAGATTGAGCCTGGCAAGAAGAGATACGATCCTGACACCACGCCCCATCACCACCTCATATGTATTAAATGTAAAAAACTGATCGATATCTACAAGAGGTTCAAGCTGACACTGCCTGAGGATATTGCCAGGGAGTTCGAGATACTGGGTAATCACATCGAGTTTTATGGTGTTTGTCCTGAATGTAAACAACGAAACTCTCAATGAGATAGAAACACAGCCACAACCAGCAAGGGTGGCAAGGAGGAGGTTGGTATGTCAAAGATTATAGCCTCTGCTGCAATAAGGGCTGCTCACGAGATCGTGAATAGGGCAGAGGAGATGCTCGATAAGACAATAGCTGAAAAGGGGAAGGACTATGTATTCGAATTTCCGGATACGGCATACTATCTTCCCATGATATACGGAATGACAGGCTTTGCCGTCAAGACCCTGGCTGATATGAAGGTCGCCCTTGGTATGGCCAGGGAGATGCTCCATCCTGTACCTGATGAGAAGCTGTGGAAGCCCTATCTTGGAGAGGCACTGGACTCTGGTATGGCAACCCTCTTTGCAGAGGAGATCATCCTTGCATTGAGGTACATACAGGGACTTGAACCAGCGGTTGACCCTGAAACAGGGTATGTCTACAATGGCTTTATTACCGACACCATCCAGAGAAACCTGGGTATCCAGCTGGTTGATGGAAGGATGCCAGGCTTTGCCGCTATCATCGGTGCTGCACCGGATGATGACACGGCAGTAAAGATCGTGAGGGAACTGCAGGAGAAGAATATACTGATATTCCTCTCAGGGCATGTAAACGGCAACAGTGTAACGAAACAGCTCCTGAGGAAGAAGGTAGAACTCGGCTGGGACACCTACATCGTCCCGCTTGGCCCTGACACAGAGCACACCCTCTATGCCCTTGACTGGTCTATAAGGGCACCACTGATCTTTGGTGGCGATAAGCCAGGTGATTATAAACGGCTCCTGAAATACACAAAAGACAGGGTCTTTGCCTTTGCCCTCGTCCTTGGTGAGCTTGATGATCTCAAGTGGTCAACAGGTGCAGGCGCAATCAACATGGGATATCCTGCTATATGTGACACCGATGTGCCTGTAATACATCCAACCGGCGTGTGCACCTATGAGGAGGTTGACAAGGAGCTCGACCATGACAAGATCGTTCAAAAGGCGATAGAGGTGAGGGGGCTGAAGGTAACCGTGGAGAAACCACCAATACCTGTCTCGTATGGTCCTGCCTTTGAGGGAGAGAGGATCCGTAAGGATGATATGTATATCGAGTTTGGTGGTCAGAGGTCTCCTGCGTTTGAATGGGTGAGGATGAAGGAACTGCACGAGGTTGAGGACGGGAAGGTCACCATCGTGGGGACTGATGTGGAGGAGAGGTTCAAGAAGGGTGGCGTGATGCCCCTCGGTATAGTGGTGGATGTGGCAGGCAGAAAGATGCAGAAGGACTTTGAGGCAATAATAGAGAGAAAACTCCATCATAACATAAACGAGGCACAGGGACTCTGGCACATGGGACAGAGGGACATCATCTGGATGAGGATAAGCAAGCAGGCGTTTAAGGATGGGATCACCCTCGAACATTTTGGTGTAATCCACAATGTCATGACACATAACAGGTTCAAGAGCATCGTGGACAAGGTGCAGGTAACCATATATGTTGATGAAGAGGATGTGTTGAGGATTCAGGAGGAGGCAAGACAGGCATACAGGGAAAGGGATGCCCGTCTGGCAGGTATGACAGATGAGTCGGTGGACACATTCTACTCCTGTCTGCTCTGTCAGTCATTTGCACCCTCTCATGTCTGTGTTATAAGCCCAGAGAGACTGGGGCTGTGTGGCGCCTATAACTGGCTTGATACAAAGGCGGCCTATGAGATAGACCCGACAGGCGGAAACCAGCCAATCCTCAAGGGAGAGGTGCTTGATCCTGTTAAGGGGAGATGGACAGGAGTTGATGAATACCTGAAGATGAACTCAGGTGGGAAGGTGGAGACACTCAATCTCTATACGATAATGGATAACCCCATGACCTCCTGTGGATGCTTCGAGTGTATCGTTGCCATAATACCCGAGGCAAACGGTGTGATGATCGTCAATCGTGGATATACAGGGATGACCCCCATAGGGATGAAGTTCTCAACACTTGCAGGGACCGTTGGTGGTGGCACCCAGAACCCTGGTTTTATGGGTATAGGGGTGAACTTCATAACGAGCAGGAAATTCCTCTATGCAGATGGGGGTATCAGGAGGATCGTCTGGATGACAAAGAGCCTCAAGGAGAGGGTGGCAGAGGCCTTCAAGAAACGGGCTGAAGAGGAAGGCGTCCCTGACCTATTTGAGAAGATAGCGGATGAGACCATAGCCGAGGATTCTGAAAAACTCCTGGAGTTCCTGACGAGTGTGGGGCATCCTGCACTTGAGATGGACCCGATGTTTTAAAGACAGTAGTTAGGGAGGAAACAGGGATTATTCCTTAACTACCAAGATACTAAATACCAACTACTTTCTTGAGTCTGGAGGGATAACAATGGATAAGGCAATAAAGAGTGCAAACGAGGCAGCAGAAAGGATCATCGAATGGGGTGAGGAGCACCAGTTCGAGACCTGCTTTGAGAGAGCAGAGAGGCTCAAGCCCTGCCCTATTGGAGAGACAGGTGCATGCTGCAAGCACTGTCATATGGGGCCGTGCAGGCTTGTGGGCAAGAATGCCGAGGAAGAGGCAAGGGGTGTCTGTGGTGCGTCCCTGCCGACTGTGGCGGCAAGGAATATGGTAAGGATGATCGCCGCAGGCACTGCCGCACACTCTGACCACGCGAGGGACATGGCCATGATACTCCTCGCAGTGGCAGAGGGTGAGACAAAGGACTTCCAGATAAAGGATGTAAAGAAGCTCTACAGGGTGGCGGACATCCTTGGTATCGAGTTCGAAGGAAGGGCGGTAAATGATGTGGCAAGGGATGTGGCCCTTAAGTTTCTTGAAGACTTCGGTCGTCAGAAGGGTGAGTTGAACTATGTAAAGAGGGCACCAAGGAAGACACAGGAGAGGTGGAGAAGATGGGGTATAGTCCCCAGGGGTATAGACAGAGAGGTTGTTGAGGCGATGCACCGCACCTCCATAGGCGTGGATCATGACCCTGACCACCTGCTGACACACGGCCTCAGGGTCGCGCTTGCAGATGGATGGGGCGGGTGTATGATATCAACCGATATCTCTGACATCCTCTTTGGCACCCCACAACCCGTAAGGGCCGAGGGGAGCTTCGGCATATTCAAGGAGGATGAGGTAAACCTTGTGGTGCATGGACATGAGCCCTCACTTGCAGAGATGATTGTGGATGTGGTGAATGAGCCGGAGATAGTGGAGTATGCAAAATCAAAGGGGGCAAAGGGGATAAACCTTGGCGGGATGTGCTGTACTGCCAACGAGGTGCTCATGAGGCATGGCATTCCCACCGCTGGTGGCTTCACAAATCAGGAGCTGGGGATAATGACAGGGCTTGTCGATCTCATAACAGTGGATGTCCAGTGCATAATGCCTGCCATCACAGAGCTATCAAAGAGGTTCCATACAAAGGTGGTGACCACAAGCGAGAAGGCCATGATCCCCGGTGCAGTACACATTGAGTATGATGAACACAGGGCAAAAGAGGTGGCAAGAAAGATAGTAAGGATGGCCATAGACAACTTCCCGAACAGGAAGGTGACAGGCAGTCACATAACCCAGACCTACCCTCTCATAGGCGGGTTTTCCCACGAGTATATAGAATACATGCAGGGTGGAAGATGGCGTGGGTCCTTCAGGCCACTGAATGATGCCATAATGGCAGGCAGGATCCGTGGTGTCGTGGGGCTTGCAGGTTGTGACAACCCGAGGTTTCCTTCCACCGGGGTGCACAGGTTCCTGGCAACCGAGTTGATAAAGAACGATGTCCTGATAGTCTCCACAGGCTGTGGCTCTGCTGCGTGTGGCCTCGCAGGCTATCTGACACCAGAGATGGCACTTGAACACGCAGGCCCTGGGCTGAGGGAGGTCTGTGAGGCGATCGGGATACCACCGATCCTCCATGTGGGTGCCTGTGTGGACAATTCAAGGATACTGACCATCGCCACTGCAATGGCACACGAAGGAGGACTCTCTGACGAGATAGGCAACATGCCTGCTGTTGGCATAGCACCTGAGTGGATGTCAGAGAAGGCGATCGCAATCGGTGCATACTTTGCTGCATCAGGCGTCCCGGTCATATTCGGAGGCACATCACCTGTTGGGGCAAGCAAGGAGGTCACAAGGATCATGACAGAGGTATGGTTTGAGCGATTCAGGGGCGCATTACATTTCGAGCCTGACCCCGAGAAGATACTCGCCATGACATATGACTACATCGACAAGGCAAGGGAGAGGCTGAAGCTCAGGAAGTACGAGCCTGGCAAGTTCGGTGCCGAAAGGGTCCTCATGGACATGGCAGCAAGGAGGAAGCTTGAGAAGGTGGCAAATACAGCCCATGCAGGATTAGGAGGTATAAATGAGTCCGAAGGTTGATGAGAAGATAGGGCATGTAGGAGAGATCCTTACCGAGAGACAGAAGAAAAGAGGGATCCTCATCCAGGCACTTCACGAAATACAGAAGGAGCATAACTACCTGCCCGAGGATGTCCTGAGAAGGCTCTCTAAGGAACTCGGTATCCCGCTTTCCGAGGTCTACAGCACGGCATCATTCTACAAACAGTTCTATTTCAATCCTCGTGGGAGGAACATCGTCCGTGTCTGTACAGGCACGGCGTGTCATGTGAGGGGGGCGGCAAAGGTGCTTGAGAGGCTGGAAGAGGCCTTTAATATAAAGGACGGAGAGACTACCCCTGACCTATCAATGACCCTTGAGACTGTGGGATGCATCGGCTGTTGTGGACTGGCCCCTGTTGCGACCGTCAATGAAGAGGTTGTTGGTGAGGTGGATGCCAAGAAGATAGAAGAGATAATCGAGACAGTAAAGGGCAATGGTGCAGGTTAATATATCTTCTTAAAGGTGAGGGTATGGAGAGATTAAACACCATCAACGAACTTAAGGCACTCAGAGAGAGGCTGAAGGTTGAGGCCCTCAGGCCTGACAGACCGAGGGCAAGGGTGTGCTGTGGCACTGCCTGTGTTGCCTCGGGCTCCAAGAGACTTGTTGAGAGGTTCAGGGATGAGGCATCAAAGGCAGGGGTTGATCTTGAGATTGTGAAGACAGGATGTCAGGGCTTCTGCCAGAAAGGGCCTGTCCTGAGGGTGGAGCCAGCAAACATATTCTATCAGAGGACAAAACCCTCTGATGTGCCCCATATATTGAACTACACCATACTCGGCAACACCCCTTACAGGATGTCCCTATACAGGGACAGCATCCTTACAGAACCGATCCCTGTGATCGACGACATACCATACTATAAGAAACAGCTCAGGATTGCCCTGAGAAACAATGGAAGCATAGATCCAAGGAATATAAATCACTATATAGCCGTTGGTGGCTACTCTGCCATTGAAAAGGCCCTTGCGACAATGAGCCCTGACCAGGTCCTTGAGGAGGTGAAGAAGGCGAATCTGAGGGGCAGAGGTGGGGCAGGCTTCCCGGCAGGCAGGAAATGGGAGCATACCAAGAAGGCGCCTGGCAGGATCAAGCTCGTCCTTGCAAATGGTGACGAGGGTGATCCAGGTGCATTCATGGACAGGGCCATAATGGAGGGAGACCCACACAGTCTGCTTGAGGGGATGATGCTCTGTGCCTACGCCATAGGCGCGCAGTATGGGATCATCTATGTAAGGCATGAGTATCCCCTTGCGGTCGAAAACCTCTCCATTGCCATAAAACAGGCAGAGGAACTCGGTCTGCTCGGAAAGAATATACTCGGTACTGACTTCAGCTTCACAATAGATATCCGTGAAGGTGCTGGTGCATTTGTATGTGGTGAGTCAACAGCACTGGTCGCCTCTGTTGAAGGTGAAAGGGGCTTTCCAAGACCAAGACCACCAAGGCTCTCGGAGCCAGGCGGAGGGCCATGGGGTTATCCGAGCAACCTCAATAATATAGAGACCTATGCCTGCGTCCCGCCCATCATAGAGAAGGGTGCTGACTGGTTCCTCTCCATCGGGACAAAGAACTCTCCAGGAACAAAGGTCTTTGCCCTTACCGGTAAGGTGAAGAACACAGGGCTTGTTGAGGTCCCGATGGGTATCACCCTCAGAGAGATAATATTCGATATAGGCGGGGGCATAATCGGGGGCAAGAAGTTCAAGGCCGTGCAGACAGGCGGCCCTTCAGGTGGCTGCATCCCTGAAGAGTATCTTGACATGCCTGTTGATTTTGATTCCCTTACCTCTGTTGGTTCAATGATGGGCTCAGGTGGTATGGTTGTGATGGATGAGGATACATGCATGGTTGATGTTGCAAAGTTCTTCCTCTCATTCACCCAGTCAGAATCATGCGGGAAATGTCCTCCATGCAGAATTGGCACCTATCACATGCTTGAGATACTCAACAGGATCACATCTGGCAAGGGAGAGGACGGCGATATAGAGAGGCTCGAGGAGCTCGGCAGAAAGATAATCAAGGGCTCGCTCTGTGGTCTTGGTAACAGTGCACCTAATCCGGTGCTTACAACCATCAGATACTTCAGAGAGGAGTATGAAGAACACATATATGACAAATACTGCAGGGCAAAGGTCTGCAGCGGTCTGGGGGTGTTCAGGATCGACCATGAGGAGTGCTTCCTCTGCGGGCTGTGCAAACAGGCATGTGCCTTTGGCGCCGTAAAGGAGCTCAGGGACAGGTTCTATATAGATCAGGACTACTGCACCAAGTGCAAGGCCTGTTACATGGCATGCCCCATTGGTGCGGTAAAGATAGAGAAGCAGAAAAGAGAGAAGGTGCCTGCCTCAGGTACCAGACAGGGGTAATGATGGAAGAGAAGGCAAGGCCCATGACAATGAAGGATGTACAGGCAAAGGCAGAGGAGAAGAAGTGCCCTGTCCAGCAGTCACTCGTATTCATTGAGGAATTCCTTGCAGAACCCATGTGTGGTAGATGCTTCCCATGCTCCATGGGGAGTTATGAGGCAAGGATAAGGCTCAGGAGGATCGTTGAGGCTCAGGCGACAGAGGAGGATATAGAGAGACTCCAGAGGATAGCATCAAATATGCTCAAGGCATCCATGTGCAAAAAGGGCAAGGATACAGCGCAGTTTATCTCGGAGAAGATCACCATGGAGGAGTTCAGGAGACACCTCAATGGAGAATGCCCTGACATGGAGTGCAAGAGCCACATCAGGTTCATCATCATACCTGAAAGATGCACCATGTGCGGGCTCTGCAAGGATGTCTGTAAGGACAACGCCATTATAGGCGAGAAGAAGAAGCCTTTTCTCTCAGGCTATCTGCCTTTTGAGATAGCCCAGAAGAGATGCACAAAGTGTGGTGAATGTATAAAGGTGTGTCCCGAAGGAGCTATTATTATTGAGGCCATAGCTGTATCAGAGGAGAAGGTTGGGGCATAGGTATAAATAAGCTTACTTTGTATACAAAAATATAAATTTAAAGGGGGTCTAAAGGAAAGATGGCAAAGAAGGTAGGAGTTACGATAAATGGCAAGACAGTGAAGGTCCCTGAGGGGACCAATCTTATAGATGCTGCATCCCAGGCAGGGGTGGAGATACCCAACCTCTGTTATATAAAGGGTATGAGGGGTATTGGTGCGTGCAGACTCTGCCTCGTTGAAATAGAGGGGGGAAGAGGGCCGGTAACTGCATGTACCACCAAGGTAAAGGATGGTATGGTTGTCAATACAGATACTGAACAACTCAGGGAGATGAGACAGTTTGTGATAGACCTGATCCTTTCCATGCATCCCCTTGATTGCATGACCTGCACAAAGGCAGGTGTATGTACCCTTCAGAGATATGCCTATGAGTCAGAGATAAAGGAATCGAGCTTTAGCAGGAAAAAGTTTGGTTATCCTCCTGATGAATCCAACCCGTTCATAAAAAGGGATCCTGAGTACTGTATACTCTGTGCCAGATGTGTAAGGGTATGTAAAGAGCAGGGAACAAATGTCCTGGATTTTATGGGCAGGGGTGTAGGTGCAAAGGTTGTAACAGCCAATGATAAACCCCTGCACGAGTCAGGCTGTACCTTCTGTGGAAGCTGTATTGATGCCTGTCCTGTAAATGCCATACTTGAGGCAGACAGATGGCGCAAGGGAAGGGAATGGGACTATGAGAGGACACACTCCGTATGTCTCCTCTGCGGGGGCGCCTGCGACACGGTTATCAGTACTAAGGACAATCTCATAATGAAGATAAATGCCGGCGGAGAGGATGGCTCGGTACAGAGATATATATGTGCTATCGGCAGATTTGGCTATGATGCCGTGGCCTCTGATAAGAGGGTGCTGTCCCCGTTGAGAAGGGTTAATGGAGAATTAAAGGAGACCACCTGGGAGGAGGCATTACAACTGCTCTCAGAGAGACTGACGAAAGGCAAAGCATCCATTCTCCTTACAGGTGCACTTATGAATGAAGATATATCAACCCTTCTTAAGGTTGCAGAGGATGTGATAAAGACAGACAGGATTGCCACTACAGTATCCCTGTATGCAGATGAAGAGTCCATGAAGGACTCAGATACGGCAGACATAGACAGCGCAGATCTTATTCTGCTTGTTGGGCTCAATCCCTCCCAGTGGAAGAGGGTACATCCTTCACTGGACGCCTCAATAAGGAGGAGGCTATCAAGGGGTGCAAGACTGGTGAGTATAAGCTCAGAGGCAGTGGATATAGGTGAAGTAGCAGATATCACTCTAAGGGGTGAAGAGCCAGGCCTTATAAAACAGATTGCAAAATCCATGATATCAAAGGGTATGAAGGCCAATAAAGAGTTGAGCGAGTTGACAGGAGATACTGATACAACAGAGGAGACTGAGAGGGTGGCGGATCTGATTAAAGAGGCAGAGAGGATAGTGATATTTACCTCCCCTGCCCTTTTCAGGTCTGTGAGAAATCTTTCACTTATAAAGAAGATGGACATTATAGCTGTTCCTAATGAGGCGAACGCCAGAGGAGTGGTGCTTTCGGGGATAAAGCCTGATGGTAAGTTACTGAAAGAAATGATCGAAGGATCCACAGAGGTGTTGTATGTCTTTGGTGAACCACCAGTGGAGAGGAGACCGGACACCGGATTCCTGGTAGTACAGAGCCCTTATATGAGCAATCTCGCAAGGGAGGCAGATCTGGTGTTACCATCCACAACCCCTTATGAGTCAAGTGGCAGTATAGTAAGCTTTACAGGCCGGGTAAAGAGGCTGTCCAGGGCCCTCAGGCCCTACGGAGAGGCAAAACAGCACAGAGAGATACTCGCCTCTCTTGCAAAGGTGATGGGCAAGGTCATTAAAGAGGGCAAGACTGATATAAAGAAGGCACTTAAGGGCAGGAGTAAGCCCTCCCCCTCCCCTTTTGAGAAGAAGGAGGGGTTAGAGATAGATGAGGCACGATTTATGGAAGAGACAAACTCCTGTGTCATCAACTCCTCAAGACTGCTCTGGCTGAGAGAGGCCGAGAAGGCAGTGGGGGTTTAGTTTCCCACTGCCCTGGGACATGATGCAACCGTTTTCTCAAACCTACCCTGCCCATTGATGGTTACCATTCCTGATCAATCGCTGTAGTATAATGTATCTATGGCGTATCTACTCATCGATGGATATAATCTCATGGGGATAGCACACAGGGATCTTGAGAAGGCCAGGAATGAGCTGATCAGCACGCTATCTGAATACTCAAAGATAAAGGGCCACGATATCACGGTCGTCTTTGATGGATGGAAGGATGGTAAGGCCGAGGAGACTGTAACATGGATTGGGGGTATAAGGGTCATATATTCAAGGCTTGCAGAGAAGGCAGACAGTGTTATTATGAGGATAATCTTAAGGGAGAGGAAGCCATGGATAGTCATAAGCTCTGATCGTGAGATTGCAGAGTTTGCCCTGAGGTATAATCTCATTCCCATTACATCGGATGAATTTGAAGAAAGGCTTTACAGGGCCCTTGAACTAAATGGTTATACAGAATATGAAGAGGAGATAGAGGATCACCGTCCACAGCGCAGAAAGGGCAATCCCAGGAGACTGTCAAAGAGAGACAAAAGGAAACTCCAGGCCCTGCGGAAGCTATAGCCTTAGTCCTTTCTGATCTGAAAAACTCCTTCACCCTTCAAGATACTCATTGAGGGAGTCAGCCTTTATCAGTATCCTTCCTCCTGATGACTTTATCAAACCCTGCTTCTGGAACTTACTCATGGTCCTTATGCATGTCTCTACGGTGGTGCCCACCATATCTGCTATCTCCTGGCGTGTCAGGGGAAAGTCTATTTTTATATACTCTCCCTCCCTGACTCCTACCTTTTCAGAGAGCTTCAGGAGGAGCGAGGCGATCCTCCTCTCGACCCGCTCTGTTGCTATGTTCTTAAGGGTCTCATGGGCATTCCTCAGCCTGTTACTGAATGCCCTGACCATTGCAAGTTTAAGCACCGGATAGTCCTCGATAATATCGAACAGCTTCTTCCTGCTTATCCTTATCACATCTGTCTGCTCCATAGCCTGTGCAGAGGCAGGGAAGGGTCTCCTGTCGAGGACAGCGACACCACCAAATATACCCCCAGGCGGTATAATCTCAAGGATCACATCCTTGCCAGCAAGTGAATGCTTTACGATCTTCACCCTGCCCCTTGCAACGATATACAGCCAGTCTGATGGATCCTCCTCCATAAATATATATTCATCCTTCCTGAAACCCTTTCTCTCAAACAGTCTTGATATCTCATTTATCTCGCTGTCTGAAAGCTCTGAAAATACCTCACTCTTCTTAAGGGTCTCAACGATCACCCTCATCCCTCCCTGTCCGATCCTCCATTGCCCTCAATATCTCCCTTGCCCTCTCAAACTCCTCCTCCCTCACCATCACCCTCACCTCCCCTATCCTCCCTATGCTTACAGGATAGGGCCTTATCTTTGCAGAGTCGATTACCACCCTGATCCCCTCACCTTCAAGCAACTGTTTGACAATCTGGGCCTCGACCTCATCATACGTAAAGAGTATCTCAACCCATCCATTCATTATCCCATTATAACATTTCCATCATCATCTCACTTATCCCCGCACTGACGAAACACTGAATCTCTCATGTAAAAGTTTAAGATTATTGTGGTAATAATTGGAATTTTATAGAAAAATTTAACTTAAGCCTTCCCCTTGCCAATTAGACAAAAATATAAAAACCTGCACTTCCGAAGTGCAAGTTTTTGGGATTTTGTCTTCGATATCAAATATAACTCTGTAATCACCTATTCTGAATCGATACGTTCCGATTCTCGGATCAGTTAGTTTTTCAGAGTATTGTGCTGGATTAT